>ERZ1027259.153-NODE-153-length-40738-cov-10.153799_pt1 | contig 40738 bp, 40 predicted proteins | sample MGYA00519260_ERZ1027259 | MGnify/ENA primary metagenome ERZ1027259 (study PRJEB26926, sample SAMN06164549) | human gut metagenome | biome: ENVO:00009003; feature: ENVO:2100002; material: ENVO:00002003 | host: Homo sapiens | place: USA | collected 2012 ...
CTTAATTACGATTGAAATGAAATCCGAGATTACCGGGTCGGCGCGCGCTGATTGGCTAAACCAGCAATACCAGGCGCTGCTGCGCGTTTTGCGCCCGCAGCTGGAGTACGGCTGCGCGCTTGGCGGCGTTGTGTTTAAGCCCTACGTACAGGGCGGCCGGATAGTACCGGATTGCGTCCCACAGGGGCAATTTTATCCATACGCATTTGACAATGAGCGCATGACAGGCGCGATATTTTTTGACCAATACCGGCAGGGCGGCTATATATACACCCGCCTGGAACAGCACCAATACAGCAACGGCACGCATACGATTGACAGCAAGGCGTTTGTCAGCCGAAATGAGCATACGTTAGGCCACGATATTGCGTTATCTGACGTGCCGCGCTGGGCGTCGATTGACCCGCACATTGAGATTAATGGCGTCGACCGCCCGCTGTACGGGTATTTTAGGGTGCCGCTTGCTAACCAGGTCGATATCCGCAGCCCGCTGGGCGTATCAGTGTTTAGTCGTGCAATCAAAAATATTAAAGAAGCTGACCTGCAATGGGCGCGCACACTATGGGAGTATGAGGGCGGAGAGCTGGCCATCGATGCGGCCGAGGATGTGCTAAGGCTGTCCTCGGCTGCCAACGGGCAGCGGGCGTACAATCTGCCCAAACACCAGCGCCGCCTGTTCCGGCGGCTGAATGTCGCAAATGGCATATCCGACCCCAGCTTTTATAAGGTTTTTAACCCGGCACTGCGCGATGGCAGCCTGCTGAAAGGGCTGGACGCCATTAAGCGGGAAATAGAATTTAAATGCTGCCTGGCTTACGGAACGCTTAGCAACCCGCAATCCGTCGATAAGACGGCGGAAGAAATAAGGGCGTCCAAACAGCGCAGCTATGCTACGGTCTGCGACCTGCAAACATCCGCAGGGACGGCGATTGATGATTATATCTATGCGATGGATGCGCTGGCAACCGCCTGCCGCCTTGCCCCGGCAGGCAAATACGAGCTGCAGCACAAATGGGGCGACGGCGTGTTGGAAGACGCCGAAAAGGAGCAGGCTATCCGTCTGTCAGAGGTCACGGCAGGGCTATCCAAAAAAGAGGAATATCTAATGTGGCGTTACGGCATCACAGAGAAAAAGGCGCGCGAAATGCTGCCGGATGCGTCGGCCGAAAAGCCGCCGCCGTTTTTTGACGATGGGCGGTGACGCGGTATGCTGACGCCCCAGCAGCTTGCGTTTTGCGCGGATGACGCCGTGCGCCTGTACAGCCAGCTGGATGATAGCATCGCGCGCGACATTGCGCGCCGGATTGTCAAAATGGGTTATGTCACGGAATCGGCCAAATGGCAGACGGAAATGCTGCAGCAGTCCGGCATGATGTATGATGATATCGTCCGGCAGGTTGCCAGTATCACCGGCAAGTCCGACAAAGCAATCAAAAAACTGTTTGCTGACGCGTCGGTCGACGCGCTGGCGTATGATATGTCAATTTATGCGGCGGCGGGGCTTGACCCGCTGCCGCTGCACCTGTCCCCGTCCGCCATGCAGGTGCTGGACGCGGGATACCGCAAGACTACGGGCAATTTAAATAATTTGACGCGCACAACAGCAACCGCTGCGCAGCGTAATTTTATCAGCGCCTGTACGCGCGCGGAGCTGCAGGTCACGTCCGGCGCGTTTGATTATAACGCTGCCATCCGCAATGCAATCCGGCAGTGTGCCGGTGACAGCGCGTATGTGCTGTATCCCAGCGGTCACCGTGACCGCATCGACGTGGCGGTACGCCGCAATGTCATGACCGGGCTAGGCCAAACAACCGGAGAAATTAGCAGGGTGTACGCCGAGGAGATGGGCTGCGATTTAATGGAAATTACCGCCCACAGCGGCGCCCGCCCGTCCCATGCCTTATGGCAGGGAGGTATTGTCAGCCTGTCGGGACGGCAGGGCTACCTGAGCCCGTCCGATATCGGGTACGGTACTGGCGCGGGATTTAAAGGCTACAATTGCCGCCACGACTGGTTCCCGTACATAGATGGAATATCGCAGCGGGCGTATACAGACGCGATGCTAAAATCGCTTGACGCCAAAAACATTGAATACGGCGACAAGCTATACACGGAATATGAGGCTGAGCAAGAGATGCGCGCGATTGAGCGCGCTATCCGTGATGATAAGCGCGTGCTGGCCGCGTACGATGAGGCGATTAAAGCGGTCAATGACGGCGTCCTGCGGCGGCAGCTGCAGGGCGATTTTGCTGACGCCTCCGTCAAGCTCAAGCGCCACGAGGCGCAGTACCGCGATTTTTGCGATACGACCGGCTTTCTGCCGGATAAGGCACGCGCCCAGGTGTACGGATTTGGCCGCAGTACCGCGCAAAAGGCGGTGTGGCAGTACAAACAAGAGCTTGATAAATACAAAGGATACCATTATAATAAGGATGGGACGCAGCGCGTGACCGATAACTGGACGCTGCGCAATCACCCGAAAACGCTAAAACAATACAAACCCTACGCCGTCGTCGAGACGCAGGCCACGCACACGGACGGACACACGCAAATTGACCGCAGCATATACGGCGCGGATGCTTGGCTGGAGCGACAGGTACACGGCAGCCACCACGGGCGGCCGGAGCTGCATCCTTTTGGCGGACGCGGAGAGCACGGGCATACATTTTTGTGGGATAAGGACACAGGGAAGCGGATTGACCGCCAGACCCGAGAGCTGACGCCCGCAGAACGGAAGGAGCATAAGGATATATTATGACGGTAACACAATTACGGCAGCGCATCCTGGACATGACGGACGACGTCTGCTTTGTATATAACGGCAGTGATTGCTGTATCAATCCGCATAATGATAAGCACATTGATGTTGGGTATAACGGCGGCGTCACGCGCTGCAAAAGTATCGATGATGTATTTACCCTGCCGATTTTTGACGGCAAACCGCTCAAGGGCATCTGCGACAAGATTACCCTGACAAAATAACGTGCATCCTGCAAATTTGGCAGGGTGCATTTTTGTGCCTGTATTTGCCCTATACCGCATTTTTGGGCAATGCCCCAAAATTACCCGCCGCGCAATATTTAATCAAAATTAAACGCGGCTAAACGGGTATTAAACGGTACTGCGGTTTTATCGGGCACAACGACAATCAAAACCAGCAAAAAAGCTCCCGCCTGGGGGCTTTTTATATTGCTCCTGCGGCGGAGCTTAAAACGGCCGCAGCTGTCCGGCCTGCCGGACTTAATATGCAGGTTGCCCTTTCCGGCTGGGCTTAAAATGCCGCACGATTTCACACCTAAATCAAATTTTCAGGAGGACACAATCATGGAGTTAAAAGAGCTGTTTGGCGACGGCGCACTGACGTATGACCAGCTGGCCGCCGCGTGCAAAGACAAAGGCGTTAAGTTTGCCGACATATCTGGTGGCGATTACATCAGCAAATACCGCTTTGATGAGGCGGAGCGCTTGCGCAAAGAGGCCGAAGCCAAGGCCGACGCCATCAAGGATTATGACCCGGAGTGGCAGACGAAGCTTAAAAACGCAGAAAGTGCGGCGGACACAAAAATCAACGAGTTTAAGGCGTCCTGGGAGCGCGACCACGCGCTTGACGAGGCGCTTGCGGCCGCAAAGGCTAAAGACCCGGTATCCGTCAAGGCACACCTGGATATGGAAAAAATTAAGCTGGAGGACGGCAAGCTGACCGGCCTGCAGGAGCAGATTGAAACGATTGCCAAGGACAAGGCAACGGCGTTTTTGTTTGATGGGGACGCGCCGGTTAAGCTTGACCTTGGCGGCGGTACACCGGGAGCTATGGCTGACACGCCTGCAACTGGGCTCGCTGGCGCAATCGCCAATCATTACAAAAATCAGGGAGGGGTATAATTTATGGCTATTACATTAGCAGAGGCAAGTGTCGGTATGGCCGATAAGGTAGACCAGGCAGTAATAGATGAGTTTCGGCGTGGGTCGATGCTGCTTGACTTGCTTACGTTTGATGACACAGTATCACCCGGCACCGGCGGCAGTACGCTAACTTATGGGTATACGCAGCTGCAGACTCCGTCAATGGCGGCGTTTAGGGAGATTAACACGGAGTATAGCGAGACCGAAGCTAAAAAGGTCAAAAAGACCGCTGACTTAAAAATCTTTGGCGGGTCGGCCAACGTTGACCGTGTATTGCAAAAAGCATCGGCAACCGGGGAAATTGAATTTCAGCTCGAGCAAAAAATAGAGGCTGCGCGTAATCTGTTTCACTACGCCGTTATAAACGGCGGAAAAAGCAATGATGTCAAGGAGTTTGATGGTCTGGATAAGATGCTCACGGGCAAATCGACTGAGTATAACAAGGGCGCAGATGCGGGCGTACTTGATTTGTCTACGACAGACGCTGTTGACAAAAACTATAAAACATGTGTCGATATGTTAAATGAGTTTTTAAGCGGACTTAACGGTAAGCCTAGCTTAATCCTCGGCAACAGCAAGCTGATTGCCAAGCTCAAAAGCATTGCGATGCGCTGCGGATATCTGAGTAAAACCGAGGATGCATTTGGCCGCTCCGCTACGGGATACGACGATATCCCGTTTGTCGATTTGGAAGAGTATTTTGACGGCGAAAAAACCAGGCCTTGCGTCCCAGTCTATACTAGTGGCACAGGGGACAGCAAGGTTACTGGATTGACAGACCTGTATGTGGTAACGCTTGGACTTAACGCATTCCACGGGGCGTCACTTGCGGGAGGCAACATTATTGACACCTATCTGCCCGACCTTAAACAGCCGGGGGCAGTCAAAAAATGCGAGGTTGAGATGATTGGCGCGGTCGTGCTTAAAAACACGCGCAAGGCAGGTGTGTTTAGGGGCATTAAGGTGCAGTGATGGTTAACCCGGATTACAATTTTTATCTGACTAAATGGGCGGGGAGCGTTATCCCCGCCCCTGATTTTGCCGCGCTGATAACGCGCGCAGCGCGCCTGGTCGATTATGTTACCGGCAAGCAGGTGACGGGCGACGATGACGACGCAAAACGTGCGGCTTGTGCGGCTGCTGAGGAGTTATACCTGCTGCGCAAGCAGCAGCCGTCACACGACCCTAATATCAAAAGTGAGAGCGTGGACGGCGTATCGGTATCATATACCGACGCCGACCCGGTCAAAATCCGTAAAAATGAAGAACAGGTAATGTGCCGCGCCATCCAGCGGGAGCTGTCCGGCACGGGATTACTGTACAGGGGGTGTTGATAATGCTGACAAACGCTAATATTACCGTCTATAACGCCAAAAAAATTGACGGCGAGACCGTGTACCTTAGCACGCAGATACGCGGCGTCAATGTCGCGGGCATTGATGCCATCGCGCTGGCGGGAAAAAACGTAGAGGATGACGGGCGGTATACTATCCGCATCCCCAAGCTTGCCGAAACAGGCAATAAGCAGTACGTCGACCCGGCAACATACAAATGCCTGACCGCGTCCGATGCCGACAATTACTGGACGCTGCAAAAGGGCGACATGCTTGTCAAGGGGCTGGTTGATGATGATACCGCGTCCCCTGGCGCGCTAACTAAGCTGTACGGCGACCGCGCGCTAAAAGTGATGGGTGTTGTCGATAACCGCAGGCTGTCTGATGTGGTCAGTCACCTGCGCGTGGATGCGCGGATATGAGCGGCATCAAAATCACGACGCGGATTAATCCGGCGTCAAAGATTTTGGGTGACCGTGGGCTTGGCCGGGGCGGACGCGTGCAGCGGTTTGTCGACAGCGAGGTTTTGCGCTTGACAGACCCGTATGTCCCGATGCAGACCGGAGCGCTAAAAAAAAGCGGTATCACCGGCACGATTGTCGGTAGCGGTGAGGTTGTGTATAAAGCACCGCACGCGCGGCGCAATTATTACACCAACCGGGGGCGCGGCAAGCAAGGCACACAAAAAGGCGGCTTACGCGGGCGATACTTTTTCGCCCGCATGAAAGCCGACCATGGCGGGGAGATTATTGCAGGCGCAAAAAAGATGGCGGGAGGAAAATAAGATATGGCAAAAAAGGATACCATCATCGGCGCGGTTGTCAGGTTTTTCGAGGGCTGCCCGGTGCTTGCGGCGCGCGAACCCGCGCCCGCAAACGAGGAGCTGGAGGTCAACGCCGATAATCTGCCGGAAGAGGTACAGGAGTATTGCATTGAGGCTGTCCCGTGCAAGCCCGTGCTGCGGCAGTATATCGACGGGTCGGCAATTAAACAGTTTGAGTTTGTTTTTGCAAGCCGGGAGGCATTTGGTGCAACCCCTGATAACCTGGGAAATAGCGCATTTTACGAGGAAGTAGCCGACTGGCTGGAAAACCAGTCAAAGGCAGGCAACCTGCCCGCGCTGCCTAAGGGGCTGGAGGCGCAAAAGTTGGAGGTCTTGACCAATGGCTATGTATTAGATGCCGACGAAACAAAAGCAAGATACCAGATACAATGCAGGCTGCGGTATTACCAGCCTGCCAAAGCATAAAAGGAGGATATACTATGGGAAAAATCAGACAGGGTGTAGATAAGGCGCGCTATCTTAACACCGCGCCCGGCACGGACGCCGCAGTGTGGTCGCTGATGGGCACAGGCGTCAAAACCGCAGGCGATACGCCTGCAGCGCAAACCAAAAGCCGCAAGTACATCAACGACAAATCATCGACTAAGTCAGTCAATGAATATGACTGGTCTGCGCCGATTGATATGGACCAGATTGCAGCCGAGGCAGCTGTAAATTTTGTGTATGAAATTGGCTATCGAGAGCTGACAGGCGTGGATGCGGAGACGGAGTACCTGGAGGTCTACCTTGATAAGCCGGTATCCGGGTCAGAGGGTACCTACGAGGCGCGCAAGCGCAGGGTGGCGGTCGAGGTCGCCGACATGCCCGAGGAGGACGGCGAGCTGGGTATCACGGGCAACCTGCTTGGTATCGGCGACCCGGTGTTTGGCAAATTTAACGTAACCACAAAAACGTTTACACCGGAGGAAGAAGCATGAACATTTTAGGGAAAACGCTGCCTGACCTGGACGTAGCAGACCTGGAAACGGCGAAAAAAATCGACGCATTTTATGAAAAATATCAGGGTGCGGGTAGCGCAGTTGCAGAGGAGTCTAGACGTGTTGTAATAATCGAGACTATTTGCAATGCTGTTTTTAAAGGGTTTGACGACCTGTTTGGCGACGGCACGGCAAAGCTGGTATTTGGCGACAAGACCAATATGCGCGATTGCATTAAAGCGGCCGGACAAGTAACGGCGGAAATCCAAATTGCGCAAAATGCCCTAACAGACGAAATCAATGAAACCAAAAAAAATATGGGCAACCGCGCCGCGCGCCGGTCTGCCGCAAAAAATAAGAAATGAGCAATTTGCTGTTAGATTCCGCGCCGCTGACGCTTACGGTTGGCGGCACGGAATATTCCATTAAAACGGATTATCGCACATGGATAAAATTTGAGCTGATGATGCTAAACGACAATTTGGACGACGACGTCCTTTTTGACGCAATCAGGCTGGTTTTTGGAGATTGCCTGCCATCACCCGAGTACACAGCGGAGATGGTCGACCAAATGATGTGGTTTTACCAGTGCGGCCATCCTGATACGCCAATCGGCGGCAGCGGTGCGCCCAAGCGGCGTATCTATGATTACACCGTAGACGATGGGTACATCTATGCGGCGTTTTTGCAGCAATACGGTGTAGATTTACAGGAACACCCGCAGCTGCACTGGTGGCAGTTTTACGCCATGTTTATTGGACTGTCTTCCGATTGTAAATTTACGCAGATTTTGGGCTACCGCAGTACCAAAATCAGCAGCAAAATGTCGCCGGAGGAACGGGCGTTTTATCGCCGGATGCAAAAAATGTACGCCCTGCCGCAACCGAAGACGGAAGACGACAAAAAGGCGCAGATTAACGCCCGCTTGATACGTGGTGAGGACATCAGCGATTTGTTGTAATATCCGCGTGGGTATGGTATAATCAAGCAAAAATAGCGCAAGGGGGATTATATCATGGTCAAAAAAATTGCGGTGTTTCTGCTCGCGGCTGCGCTGGCGCTTGGGGTTGCGGGCTGTGCGCCGGAACCTGACCCGTCCGGCATCAGTAAAGCGGAGTACGATAAACTAGAGCTTGACATGTGGAAATTTGATGTTGACAATATTGTTAACGCAAATAGTGATAATTATCATACTTGGTATACTGGCGATAAAACAACCGAAAGAAAAAAAGATGAACATACATATATTCATGTCTATGAATACAAAGGTGAAACAACGGGCAAAGCGATATTAACGTTTGAAGAATATCGTCCAAATCCTGAAAAAGAAGCAACTATGGACTTAGTGGAAAAACAGCAAGAAGGGCTTGAATAACAACGTCCTCATTCGGCACCCCGCAAGGGGTGCTTTTTGTATGCAAAAAAGGTGGTTGAATGGGCATTAAACAGCAGTTAAAACGGGTTAAATGCCCGTTTTGTGGATATGAGATGCCTGTGTACTTTGACCCTTTGTGGTCAAAATGCAGAGGCGTATATATACAGTGCAAGGGGCGCGGGTGTAAGCGTCGATTTGAAATTAACATAAATACAGACAGCGTCAAGTAGAGCCATAATGTGCCGATGACGCTCACGCAGCAGGAGGTGAGCAGCATTGGCATATGATGGCTCTATTAAAATTGATACCAACATTGACACAAAAAACGCCGAGACGCAGCTTGCAAAGCTGCACGCTCTGGCGAATAAAGGCGCTAAGCTGGTCGGCGCTGCCGTAACCACGACAGTGGCGGGTATTGCTGCTGCCGGTGCTGCGGCAACCAAGGTCGGCTCGGATTTTGAAGCGGCTATGTCCAAGGTTGCGGCGGTCAGCGGCGCGACAGGCAAAGACTTGGCCGACTTGACGGCTAAGGCCAAAGAGATGGGCGCTAAGACCAAATTTAGTGCCACAGAATCCGCGCAGGCATTTAATTACATGGCGATGGCTGGCTGGGACGCCAAGTCGATGCTGGACGGTATCGATGGCATTATGTCCTTGTCCGCAGCGGACGGGTTAGACCTTGCAACGACATCGGACATCGTAACGGACGCCTTGACGGCGTTTGGCCTGCAGGCAAAGGACAGCGGACATTTTGCGGACGTCCTTGCCAAGGCATCGTCATCTGCAAATACCAACGTATCGATGCTGGGGGAATCGTTTAAATACGTCGCCCCGCTGGCGGGAACGTTGGGATATAGCATAGAAGATATGTCCGTCGTGCTGGGATTGATGGCCAACGCATCGGTCAAAGGCAGTATGGCAGGTACATCGCTAAAAATGGCACTGTCCAATATGGCCGCCCCGACCAAAAACATGGCAGGCGTCATGGAGCAGTACGGCCTGAGCCTGACGGACGCCAACGGCAAAATGCTGCCGCTGGCGGAAGTCACGCAGCAGCTGCGCGACAAGTTGGGCAAATTATCGGAAGCAGAGCAATCCGCAGCCGCATCCACCCTGTTTGGCAAAGAAGCTATGTCGGGGATGCTGGCGGTCATTAACGCCAGCGACAAGGATTACGCAAAGCTTGTCAAATCCATCAACAACGCAGACGGTGCGGCCAAACAGATGGCCGATACCATGCAGAATAACCTGCAGGGGCAGTTTACGATATTCAAGTCTAGCTTGGAGGGGCTTGGATTAGAAATATACGATAGCCTGCAGGTGCCGCTAAAATCGGCAACGGAAATCGGAATCGAGGACGTCAACAAGCTGACTGACGCATTTAAAGCCGGAGGGCTGGAAGGCGCGGTGTCCGCCGCAGGCGACATGTTTGGCAACCTGGCTGTTACGGTTGCAAGCCATGCGGATGATATGGTCAATGCATCGGTACAGTTTATCCAATCATTCGCCAGGGGCATCGCAAAAAACAGCGGCAAGATGCGCGATGCGGCGGTTAATGTAACCAAAGTTTTTGTAAACGGTCTGGTCGACCTGATGCCCAAGGAAGTGGCAGCGCCAATCCGCAAAACCGTCGACGCAATCGGAAAATCCTTTAACAGCGGTAATTTAAAACAAACGCTGAAATCGGTCGCACAGGCGGTAAAAAGCGCGGCCGGTGTTGCCGTCACTGCCCTTCATACCATTTTGCCGCCGCTGACCAAACTAACCGACAAGGGCGTCGCGATGCTTGGAAACGCGCTGCAAAAAACGGCTAAAATCGTATCAAATGTCGCCAAGGCGGTGCTGCCACCGCTAGGTCGGGCGATTGATTTTGTTGCGGATAACCTGGATGTGCTGCTGCCGGCTTTGGCTGGCATGTTTACAGCGTTTAAGGCGTATGCAATCGTTACGACGCTGACCGGGGCTATCAATGGGGTATCTGCCGCCACCACGATTGCCACCGCAGCGCAATGGGCGTGGAACACGGCGTTAAACGCTAACCCGATTGGGCTTGTCATCGCGGCCGTCGCGGCGCTTGCTGCCGGGATTGGCGTCCTTTGCTTGACGATGCAGGATGAGCAAACGGATTATGCCGCTCTGACGGAGGCCGAGCAAAAATTTGTCGACCAAATAAACGAAGAATATGAGGCATATCAGCAGCTGCAGGCCGCTAAAAAAGAAGCGATGGACGCGGCTGGCGCAGAATTTGATTATTACGCGCAGTTAAAATCTGAGCTTGACGGCCTGGTCGACAAAAACGGAAAAATCAAGCAAGGATACGAGGAGCGCGCCGCTTTTATCGCCGGTGAGCTGTCCAAAGCAACCGGCACCGAGATACAGATTGTCGACGGCGTGATTCAAAAGTATGCAGAGCTATCCCGAACCATAGAGGATTTAATCCTGGTGAAGCGCGCCGAGGCTATGCTATCAGCTGGCGACGATAGCTATACGTCGGCCATCAAAAACAGGACAGATGGCTACAAAAAATACAAAGCAGCACTTGACCAAGTAGCAAAAACAGAGCGACAGCTAAAAACAGTTACTAAACTATACGAGCAGCTGGATATGCTGCGCAGCCAGACCTTTGCCGACCCGTCCGCAACGAACGCGGAACAGGCTGAAATCGATGCGCGCTTTGAAAACGCCAAAGCCCAAATGGAAGGCTTAAAATCAAAGTTATCTACATTTAAAGACACGCTAAACACCACAGAGGATGAATACATTGGATACCAGGCAACCATCCAAAATTATGAGGGTGTATCGGCTGCCATTATTTCCGGTGACACGGACAAAATCAGCGCGTCGCTGGCGCGCATGGAAAACGATTTTATCACCGCGGAGGTCGGCACAAAGCGGACTTTGACCAACCAGGTCAAAGATATGCAGGACAACTATAAGCAGCTGAAATCGGCCATCGATATCGGCGCGCCAGGCGTCACGCAAGAGATGGTCGACAACGCTAAGCAGATGGTCGATGATAGTAAAAAAGAGCTGGACAAATTTGAGGCCAAAGCAAAGGAGTCTACGACAAAAGCAGGATGGGCTGCTGTCAACGGCCTAAAAGACCGCAAAGAGGACGCCAAGGCTGCCGCTAAGGATATATCCGACAGCGCCGATAAAAGCCTGCGCAGCGCGGATACCAAAAAAAGCGGCGAAACGCAAGGCAAAAACTACGTTGCCGGAGTGCGGACAATGTCGGTGGGGTCGTATAACGCCGGTAAAAAATTATCGGAAGAAGCGGCAGACGGCGCAGATTCCGTTGACGCGCAGCCTAGTGGTACAAACTTTGTCGAGGGCTTTATCAATGGGATTTTAGGTAACGTAAAGGGCGTCTTTGATGCCGCCTGCAGCGTAGGACAGCAAGCGTTAAACGCAATCAAAGAGGTGCTCAACATCCACTCGCCGTCCCGTGCGGCGATGGAGCTCGGCGGTCTGTTTGACGACGGTCTGGCTGTTGGCGTCGGCAAAAAAACGGGCGATGTGATTTTGGCCACAGCGTCCGTTGCGCGTGCAATGGTACGCACAGCGGATGATATCATCGGCAGCCATAAGCTTGGCGGTGCGATGGTCGACAAGGCGGGCTTTGTCGCGCAAGGAAAACAGGCTGCCCGTGAGTTTGTAGCGAAAACGCAGGCGGAGCTTGACCGTGCCAGTTACGTGGCGCGGATGCGCGCAACCGTACAGGCCAACCAGATGCGATATCACGCAGAAATGGAAGCTGCGTCCGGCTACAAGGCGGGCAGCTCTCCTGCTGGCGGCGGGGATGATAGAAAAACGATTGTAACCGGGACGATTGAGACACATATTGACATTGACGGCAGAGAGGTCGCAATCGCGACCGCGCCGTACACGGCAGAAGAGCTTGATTTTATATAAATAACAAGGAGTGATGGATGTGGCAAAGCCTGAAATGGTAATTAACGGTACGGATATTGCGCAGTTCGGTGCGCGGCTGATTGATTACAGCGTATCCGGCACCGGCATCACAAACAATATAGCTGCCGGGGACAAGGCGCTGCTTGGCCTGCCGCTATTGGCCAGCAAATCTTACGCGGCGCGCAAGCTAACGGTTAACCTAACCATTACGTCGCAGGCGCGCGGCGGAATGCCCGTAATGCTTGCGGCGCTTACGGCGCAAAAAGCAAAGCTTGACAGCGCAATTTTTTCCGGCGACATCTGTACGATTACCCTGCTTGATGGGTATATCTATGATTGCCTGGTTACGTCCATCGGCACGCTGTCACCGGACGGCGGCGGAAAGGCGGATGTAACCTATACATTTGACGCAATCCTGCATTACGGCATGGCACACGTCACCATTTCCAATGGCGTCAATAATATTAATTGCACATCCACCGCTGCGACATATTGTGCAGTTGATATCACCAATGCGCAGGGCAGCGTAACGACGGTTAATCTGCCCGAATTAGGGATTCGGGCGTCTGTCCCGCTGGGCAAGACATTAAGCATCAACGGGATTAACAAGACGGTAACAATGGACGGCAGCAACGCGTTTTTGCGGCTTAGCAACTTTGTTGATTTCCCGGTTTTAAAGCCGGGAGAAAATACGCTTACTTTGTCCGGTGACGGCGGCGGCACATACACACTGCGGGCGATGGTGTCATATTACCCGGTTGTTATATAGGGGGGTGGATAAATGATAATAAAATTGTACCACGGCGACGACGCCTATCCCCTAACCGGCATTGACAAGCTTTGCCGCATCAAACGGTACGGCGGCCTGATGTCCCTGTCGTTTGATATTGCGCCAAGCAACCCGGCGTACAGGCTGCTGGCGCTGGAAACAAGGCTCGAGTACGACGGCCGGTATTATTTGGTTAAAACAATCAACGAACGCACACGCCGCGACATATCAAGCGTCACGGCAGAGCTGGATATCGACGCGCTGAAAGGCCGGGTATGGCAGACGTTTGCGCCCGGTTCCCTGATGTTTATCGATATCCTGTCCCGTGCACTAGATGGCACGGTTGGCTGGACAGTCAGGGGCGCGGACGTCATCCCCGGCAGGCGCAGCCCAAATCTTAATGACGTCGACCGCTGGGGCATATTGGAACACCTGCAAAATGCCACGATGTTTGGTGTTACCTATGACATTGACAACAAAAACAGGATACTTACCGTCGACCGCCCGGCTGTGTCGCATAACACGGCAACCGGCGTTTATTTTACAGATGAACTTAATCTAACCGATTGTAATTACAAGGGTTCTAGTGCAGATTTGTGTACGCGCCTGTATGCCTACGGCAAGGACGGCCTTACCATTGCGCTGTATAACGGCGGGCGGGAATACGTGGAAAACTACACATACACAAGCAAAACCATCGCCAAAATATGGCGGGACGACCGCTTTACAGACCCGGAATCCCTGCGGGATGCGGCGATAGAAAAACTTAAAACGATGGCAGTACCAAGCGGCAGCTTTACCTGCAAAATCATCGACTTAGCCAAAGCAAAATCGGACGTATACGGACGCCTGTTGTCCTGTGACCTGTATGATGTGGTGACGCTAATCCAGCGGATGCAAGGCACCAGCATGGATTACCGAATTGTGGAATACAAAGAATACCCGGACGCGCCGGAATTAAATGAAGTGTCGTTTAACGCGGTCGCGGGGCGGATTACCAAGACCGTACAGTCAATCGGCGACCAGTTAAACAGCATCGATGTCGGGGCGCAGATTGACCGGCAAAAATATAACATCCTCGCGCGTAACGTGGAAGCCAACACGGCGCGCATCGGCGAGACGTATACCATCGGCGAGACAGACGCGCAAATAGAGAGCCGCCTGTCGCAAACAGCCGAAGAAATTAATACGCGCGTTACCCGCATAGAGACGGAGACAACGTCAAAAATAGACGGCCTGCAGGACGATATCACGCAGGTCGCAGGTGATGCGGAGGCAGCGCGCGGAAAATTAAAAACGGAGCTGCAGTCAGAAATATCACAGACGGCGGAGCACATCACATCAACCGTAAGCAATACCCGTACCAACGGCGCGACCAACTATATTGTCAACGCACGGGAATTTGATTCGCTGGATGGATGGCGCAAGGATTACGGGTCGGTATGGACGATGGCGTTAGACGCGGATGCCAAGACGATTGCCCTGCAGCGCTCTGCGTCATCCACGCAATCGGCGGGCTGGGTAACGTGCGAGACGTCCAAACGGCTGTTTTTAGACCGTGGAAAAACAAAATATTTGACGGTCAGCCTGCGCATCAAGGCGTCGCAAGCCTGTACCGTGCAAATTGGGTGGCGGTATCAGCTAGGCACTACCGGCACGCTGACGCTTGGCGCTGTCCCCGCCGCCGCAATCAAGGCGGGCAACGTAACATCCGGCAACTATTTTTCTCTCGCGGCAAACGAATGGACGGATTGTTACCTGCAGATACAATGCCCTGTCACAACCAACGACTATTACCTTGACCGCGTCGGCGTATACCTGCCTGCCGCAACTGACGCGGCGACAGGCTGCCCTGCCAACACAGCGCTTGCCGTTGAATACCTGCAAATTACCGATACGGCGACCTACGAGCAGCGCATTTCCCGCGTAGAACAGACAGCGGATGGGCTGACGACCGAAGTTAGCAAAAAAGTAAATAACACAGAACTTGCGACAAAAATCAGCCAATCCGCAACCGCCGTACAGTTTGCTTGGAACAACATCACGCATATCATCCAATTTGCCAACGCCATGCTTAATATTAAAGACATGCTCGACCCGGATGAAGCAAAACTGCTGTTTAGCTTGGGCATGTACGGGATGCAGTTTTACGACCGGCAGGGCAATGTGCTTGGCCATATCGGGTTGCGCAAGCTGGCAGACACAAATTACCAGTCTATGTCTTTTAATTTGGATAAAACGGGAAAATACCTGAGCTGGTCGGCGACCAACTCATCCGGTACATCGTATATCATGCTGGGCTATTACAAGGACAGCACCATCAAGCCCAAGGGATTCCATTTTTCTGACAATGTATATTTGGACAACAGCCCGTTATATATCGGCGCGGATACCGACAGCCTGCGCACGGTTGTATATGCAAATGGCGGCGGATTCAAGGTCGGCACATCGATGCCGTTTGAAGTATATTCCTCCAGCGACACCAAACTATTTGGTATCAATAATAGGGATGTCAGCTGCTACGCGACGTTAAATATGCAAGGCCACAGCATCACCAACCAGTCAGACGCGCGATTAAAAAGCAATATCCAGCCCGCGCAGTTATCGGCGCTATCTGTAATTAATGCGATACAGCTGATGTCATTTGACTGGCTGACGACAGGGACGCATGAGCAGCTTGGCGTAATTGCGCAGCAGCTACAGGCCGTAGAGCCGTCGCTTGTGTATACCGACCTGGACACGGGGCTGCTTAGTGTCAAAATCACCGCATTTATCCCCTATTTAATCAAGGCGGTGCAAGAGCTGACTGCAATGGTACAGGGTACAACCCGCAGCCGCAGCGCCGCCAACAGCCCAGGCGCGTGGGTAGACACCTACACGCCGGAAGAAAAAGCGGTGGCGGTCAACATGGTTAAAAACGCCCAAAAAACGGAAGTAAAGCCACAACCGGAGGAGGTTATATGATGGACAACAATCCGCTGCAGCGCAGCATCACGCTGGTGCTGGACGGCAGCACGCTTACGCCGTCTGACCATCAGGCGGGATACGCCGGAGAGCATTGCGCGACGCGGCTGATTTTGGCGTTACCGACACAGTTGGTTGTGCCGGAGTACACGTACCAGCTATGCATATCGGCGGGCGGCACGGTGCGCCGCGCGTTACTGCAGCACGACAACCTGACGTTTGACTTGCCTGTAGCTGTTATGGCTGCAGGCACGATTTTTACATCGTTGATTATATCGGACGGTACGCAGATTATCCGCAAATCGGACGTTTGCCCGCTTACGGTTGCGCCCGCGCTTGATACGCCGGACGGTGACATAGACAACCAATATACCGGATTATTAGAGGACAGCATCAATGTATTTCGGGCGTCCGTGACACAACTGGACGCGGTCACGGTTAATACGCCCTATATTGATGCGGCTACCGGCAATTGGATGGTATACGACACCGCCGCCAAAGCGTACAACGACACGGGCGTCCACGCTAAGGGCGACAAGGGCGACCGGGGAGAACAAGGCATACAGGGCGTCAAAGGCGACAAGGGTGACCGGGGAGAACAAGGCGTACAGGGCGTCAAAGGCGATAAGGGCGACCGGGGAGAGCAGGGCTTGCAGGGCATCAAAGGTGATAAGGGAGACCGGGGTGAGCAGGGCATCCAAGGCGTCAAAGGTGATAAAGGTGACAAAGGCGACCCCGGCGAGAGCTATGACGACACGGAGATGCGGGCATCTATTGCGGCGTTGCAGCCGTATACCAATAATCAGGTTACTGCCCGCAAATTTGGTACGGCCGTGCTGCTGCAGGACGGCGCGCAGGGTACGCAGCTGCGCGCTGCGGTTATTGGCGGCATGATGCGCGTTACTACCGGCAAAGATGGCGCACCTGATACGATTTTGCCATCTGCGCCGGACAAAATCACGTTAAATGGCACAAATATGCTGCTGCTGCGACCTGATAGCCGCGTAGCTGGCGGGCTTACCGTGTCCTGCGACGGCGATGTGATAGCAATCGGCGGAAAATGTACCGGGACAAACCTTTATGTTTTTGACAAACTTTCCCGGTTTGATGCCCCGTTTACCCTCCACGTCCAGGTGCTCACGGGGAGCGCCACAGGTGCCGGAATGTATTTTACTGCGGACGTATTGGTTGGATTTAAAACGCAGACAAGGTATTTCCCAAATGGGGTTACAAACTGGAATGGCGCGCCCCGTTGGGTTACAAACAGTACTGTATTCACCGACGACTTTACCTGCCGTATTTGGGCGACGCCGGGAAATACGCCTGATATGCCGTATGAGCCGTACCGTGAACAAGCAGTACCAATCCCGCCTGAGGTACTGCTATACGCGACGCCAAACGCAGAGTATCAGGACACATACGATGCGGCAAGCGGTTTGATGACTAACCGCTGCTCCCTGCTGCGGATGACCAGCGGCTGGATATATGCGTATAGCACTGCTGCTGATACCGTAACATGGATTACCAACCCATACTATCAACCCAGCAAGCGGTATTATTATGTGCATAACGGGCGTGTGACTGATACAGGCACGACCGACTGGCAGGGCAAAATCAGCATGGTTATCAGCAAGTCCGACGCAGGTATTACCGCCGACGACACGGCGGCAACCGCAACGCAAAAAATCAAAACATACTTTGGCGACGCTTATGCTATCCTGCCACTTAAAACACCGGCAACGGAGCAGCTGGCGGCTGCGCCGGTTACTTTGCCTGCAGGTAATGTAACAATAACGGCGGCAGAGGGCGATATCGATGTGACTTACTGCAAGGATATCGATGCCGCTTATACTGATATGGTACGCTATACAACGGAGCTGGAGGCGCGCATCGCGCAGCTCGAGCTCAAAAACTAGGGAGGTTTTTTATATGGATAATCTGACATATGACAACTGCGCCTTTCTTATCGGCAAGGGCAGCTACGATTACAGGGCAATGCTTGATATGCTTTGTTTGTTTGTGATGTTAGGTGCGTTGACAGACACCGAGACGCTGGAGCTGCGCGGCATGATGCTGGAGCCGCTGCCTGCGGAAGATGCGGGCGCGGACACACAGACGCCGGGGACGGACGAGACAGAGATACCGCCCGCAGAATAAGCCGTATAACGTTTAAAGGGGATGATGCCAATGCACAGGTAAGCGCCCAGAAATAGTTACATTATAAGGAGGATATTTATGGATAACACAATATCAACAATCATTATGGCGGTTGGCCTGCTGGCCGTCGCTGTATCGGTCATTACGCAGGTCATTAAGGCGCTGCCGGTTATCGACAAAGCGCCGACGTCGCTGGTCGCCGTTGGGCTGTCACTTGTTTTGACGCCCTGCGCGGCAATCTGGTATGTAACCTGTGTGCTATGCATCCCGCTGACCTGGTATATCGTCGTCGCCGCTGCTGTGGCGGCATTTTTTGTGGCGTTTGTCGCCATGTTTGGCTGGGACAAATTGCACGACATTTACATCAAGTATGGAAAAACAAAATAACAAAAAGGGGTTATTTATTATGGCAAAAAAAATCTATTTATCACCGAGCAATCAGAACGGCAACAAATACGCGGCTGGAAACACAAACGAAATGGAACAGTGCAATAAGATAGCGGCTGCTGCGGAAACCGCCCTGAAACGGTGCGGGTTCAGCGTGAAGCGCGCACCCAAGGGGCAGAACATGCCCGTAAGCATCAATGAATCGAACGCGTGGGGTGCCGACCTGCATGTACCCATTCATACGAACGCCTGTAATGGCAAGATTACAGGTGGTACGTTAATCATGGTTTACAGCAACAGCGGAGAGAACGCGAAAGCGGCAAAGGCAATCAAGGCTGCGCTTGACCCGATTACGCCCGGCCCGGATTATGCGGTGCAGACCAATTCGGGACTTGCGGAACTCGCCCAGACAAAAGCAATTGCCGTATACTGTGAATGTGAGTTCCACGACACCAAAACCGGCGCGGAATTTATCATCAATAACACGACCAAAATCGGCGAGGCCATTGCTAAAGGTATTTGTAATTACTACGGCGTGACCTACAAGACAGCAACGCCTGCGCCTGCAAAGGCAAAATATTATGTGCAAATTGGCGCGTATGCGGACAAAAAAAACGCAGAGGCACAGGTTAAGGCGGCCAAGGCAAAAGGCTTTGACGCGTTTATCAAGGAGCTATAACAGTAAACAAAAAGGGGGCGCGCGTATTGTGCGTCCCCTTTTTTAAAGCGTTTGATTTTTACTATCCGTAGTAATTGCCAAATTAAAATGATGGATGGTTTAAAAAAATGAATAGTTTTATTGGATGGGTAGGCGGGAAAAGCCGCCTGCGTAAGTATATTATACCAATGATTCCGGCGGACGCAACCAGGTATGTGGAAGTGTTTGGCGGGGCGGGCTGGGTGCTCTTCGGCCGCGACCCGCAGCCGGGACAGATGGAGGTTTTTAATGATTTTGACGGCAATCTAATCAATCTATACCGCCAAATCAAGGATAATTGTGAAGCGCTGCAGCGCGAAATTGACTGGATACAAAGCCGTGAGCTCTTTGTAACTTATCGGGAACAAATGAAAGGTAGTGTACAAATGACTGACGTGCAGCGCGCCGCCCGGTTTTTTTATTTGGTCAAGTGCAGTTTTGGCAGCAAGCGGCACTCTTTCGCGACAGAAGCACATGGCACATATAACATCATACAAAAATTGCCGGAATATAAGGATAGACTTAAAAATGTGATTGTTGAGCATTTGGATTTCGAACAATTAATCAGGACATACGACCGGCCGGGCGCGGTATTTTATGCCGACCCGCCATATGTGTGCCAAAAAAATTATTATAACGTAGCTTTTGATGAGGACGACCATCGCCGTTTAAAGGCTGTTTTAAGCACGATTAAGGGGCGGTTTATTCTAAGTTATAACGACTGTGGTTTTATCCGTGAACTGTACGATGGATTTAAATTCACAGAGATTAACCGTAAAAACATGTTGTCGGTAGCCGATAATAACAAAAAAGATTACGCGGAGCTGCTGATTACCAATTTCTAAGGCAAAACAAAAGCCGGGCATTATCGCCCGGCTTTTGTGAAGTGTTATTTTTGTTTGATGTATTTTCCACTTTTAATGCGGTGGTCGGGGTTAGGTTCTTCTTCGCCGATAAACCACTGGACACCAATTTTTTCAGCTGGCAGCTTACCGCGCCGCGCTTTTTGCGTGGCTGTGTCAGGGGAAATACCGTGTTTTATCGCCCAATCTTTTAATGGGATTTTTGACATTATACAGACTCCAATCTTATCTTATACCTTTCGATTTCCAAAACTCTTAAAATGAATCATAAAAAGCATATTCCGCGTTTTCGACAGCTTCCAGTCCAGCAAGTTCTATAGCTTCCTCTTTGCCAAGCAGCTCGCGGTCGCGGAAATCATATTCCTCTGTTTTTAGCCATTTTTCGGCCTTGTCTTCACTGTCAAACACATATACACGATGCTCCTGTCCTGACTTGCTTGATACGCCATAAATAAAATCGTGTGTTCCCATTTTGTTTGCCTCCTAAATTTTTTATTATTTATTATCTGCATTGCGGCGGGCGGCAATTTCGCGGTACGCCGCAACGTCAGCATCGGTTATTGTGCTTTTGATAGTCGGATTTAGTGCTGATGCCTTTTTAATTTCGTCTTCTAAATTTTCCAAGGTGCAGTTTTTCTGCCAGTTTTTTGATGATTTTGCTGACAAAAAGCCTAAAACGCCGATATCGCAGTAATCATAAAAATATCTGAGCGCCTTGATATCGTCTTTTACAGGGAACGAATTACCGGAAAAGAACAGTTTGACGGGCTTTTCTTGATTATACGGGTCGATAGCAACGTTTAAAATTAACCCCTCTTTTTCTGCTTTTTCCTGCTGCTGTTTTTTGTAGCATTCCGGGCATACCTTGTAATTTTCATACCCGTACAGCTGCCTTTCGCGTTCTGACCCTTTTCCAAGTAAATTTACCATACCTTTGTGTCCGCAAGAAAAAGTAACTTCGCATTTCATAATTATATCTCCCTCGTTTTTATTTTGTATTTCCTAACCTTTGACTATATTATACTCGTTTAACCGAGTGATGTCAATACCTTTTTTAAAATTTTTTTTATTTTTTTGTGACGTGCTATCACAGATTGCGCACGGTCGGTTTTATTAATGTTATAATAACAAATAGCAATTACTATGGATAAGACAAGGCCGCGCGGCTATACACAGCTGCGCGGCCTTGAATTTTTATACAACGATTACCCGGGTGCGTTTCCGGGTTTTTCTCATTTCAAACGCAAAATTTTCTCATTTCAAACGCAAAGCAACAACAAACGCCAAAGGCGTGTGGAATCCCTGTATCTGAAAAAATAGCGCGCTTTCGCGCTATAAACAAAAAAGCCTCCGGATTTTTTCCGGAGGCTTTTTGTAATTTGAAATCTATCAGCTTACGCCCATTATTTTCTCGCTATCTTTCACAAGCTTATCGGTAAGCTTGTGCGCGTCCTGCTTATCGCTTCCTACAGCGGTAATATAAAGCTTGATTTTCGGCTCTGTCCCGCTTGGACGGACGATAACCGAATGGCCGCCTTCCAGGGAATATGCGATAACATTCGATTTGGGCAGTGTGATTTTCGTTTCCTCGCCTGTTTTGCAGTCCCTGGAAACGCTTTGCAGGTAATCGTCTGTTTTTACGACCGCAAAGCCCGCGATGGCTGCAGGGGCTTGGTAACGCAGCCCTGTCATGATATGATTCATTTTTTCAAGGCCGGCGGCACCCTCAAAACCAAAATTGAGCGTTGTGTTCTGGTAATAGCCGTATTCCTCATACAGCTCGTCGATGACGTTTGCGAGCGTTTTGCCCTGTTTCCTGTAATATGCCGCCATTTCACAGATTAGCATAGACGCGACCACCGCGTCCTTATCCCTGACATACGTCCCCGCAAGGTAGCCGTAGCTCTCCTCAAAGCCGAATACATAGCGGTTTTCCTCATGCATCTGTTCCAGCTCGAGAATTTGCTCGCCGATATATTTAAAGCCGGTCAGAACATTGCGCAGCTCGCAGCCGTACTTTTCGCAGATACGGTTGATTAGTATACTTGTAACGACCGTTTTTACCACAATCGGGCGCTGCGGCAGCGTACCCTGCGCCTTGCGGCAGGAAAGGATATAATTCGTCAGCATAATGCCCGTCTCGTTGCCGGAAATCAAGCGGTAGCCGGAGCCGTCCTTTACGGCTATGCCAACCCTGTCGCTGTCCGGGTCGGTCGCAAGCAGCAAATCCGGCTGAACCTTTTCACAGAGGTCAAGCCCCAGCTGCAGCGCTTCCTTGAATTCAGGGTTTGGATAAGGGCAGGTTGTAAAGTTGCCGTCCGGGTTTTCCTGCTCCTTAACAACGGTGACTTCAGAAACACCCGTCCTTTTAAGGATTTCCCTAACAAGCTTATTACCCGCGCCGTTTAAAGGCGTGTAGACGACCTTCAGGCCCGCGTCTTTGCAAATGCCGGGATTAATCGCCTGCGCAGACACGTTTTCAAGGTATTTTTCATAGAGGCCGTCTTCCATATATTCAATCGAGCCCTCTGCGGCCGCCTGCTCAAAATCGGCTGTTTTCACACCGTCAAAACAGTCGGTCGCCTGGATTTCCGCATAGACCTCGCCCGCGGCAATGTCGGTCATCTGGCAGCCGTCCGCGCCATAGCATTTATAGCCGTTGTACGCCGCTGGGTTATGGCTTGCCGTCACCATAATGCCCGCCTGGCATTTCAGTTCCCTGACGGCGAACGACAGCACGGGCGTCGGCTCCAGCTCCCTGGATAGATACGCCTTTACGCCGTTGGCGGCAAGGACCCTGGCGGCCTCTTTCGCAAACAGTGTGGATTTTATTCTGGAATCATACGAAATCGCAACCGCGGATGTATCGTATTTTTTGTTCAGGTAATTTGCGAGCCCCTGTGTCGCGAGGCGGACATTGTATATGTTCATGCGGTTGGTTCCCGCGCCGATTATGCCGCGAAGCCCTGCGGTTCCAAACTCAAGGCTGCGGTAAAACCGGTCGTAAATTTCGTCGTTGTTTCCTTTTATTGATTGGAGCTCATCGGTAAGGTCTTTATCTTCGACCGCCTTATTAAGCCATAATTCATAAAGTTTTTTTGTTTCCATGCTTGGGTCACCCTTTCAGGATAAGATGGGATTCAAATTTAATAAAAAATACGGATTTAATATACCACATTTTACAGCGGTTTACAAATTTTGATAATAAAAACAAGATGAAAAATACGGGCGTTTTCGGTAAAGCATAGGCGTTTTTTTTCTTATTTATAAATATATCCCGGCGAATACGCGTTTTTCTTGTGGATAAAAGACAATAAATAAAAACCGGTGTGGAAAAATTAAGAATAAATGTGAAAAAATTCACAAGGAAACGAAATCTTGAGTTTATGAAGTTTTTGTTCCAAACCTTTAAATATTTATTTAAGATGGCAATTTGTGCTTGTGCCGCGAAGATTTCTATTGTACAATAGAAAAAACTGTAATCATGCAAAGACATACAAGGAGGAAATAAAGTGGACGATACACAGAAAAAAGACGGCCTGGAAACGGGGCGGGACAGCGAACAGGAATTTACCGGCGATATTCCGGCAGAACAGCAGGCGGAGCAGCCTCTGGAGGAAACACCTTTGCCGGATAATGTCGCGCCGCTTTCCGATGAGCCCCAGGATGAAGACAGCGCATTTCTTGACAATCCGGCGGACGGCTACGCTTCCCAGTTCGGTGAGCTGGATTTGGAGCCCGGCGCGGCTGCTGTCGTGACAAAAAAGAAAAGCTTTTTAATGCCGAGCATTATTATCGCAATTGTGATTTTGTTCGTGGCGGCAGCGGCGGGGGCCGCATACCTTGTGTTTTTCCATAACACCCCGGCCGGCACGTGGGCGCCCGCGGACGGCAGCGGTACGAGCTACTATGTGTTCGACAACAACGGGACGGTGGAGCTTGTGGCCGGCACGGTGCGGTATAAGGGAACCTACGCCCTGTCTGATACGGACGGCAGCAAAAGAATAAACCTCTATATTCCGGTCGGTTATTCCGCTATACAGGGCGATTTCGACTATACGCTTTCCGGCAACATTTTTACGGGCAAAACGTTTGAAATTTCCTCCGGCGAGGGAGAGCCGCTCAAGCTTGTTTCCTCCTCGCTTCCCGAAAACACACTGACGCCCGCCGAGGACAGGAAGACGGATGATAAAATCATTGGAACTTGGAAGCTCAAGGACAGCACCAACAATGTAACCTATACGATTAACCAGGACGGTACGATTATCCTGCAATCCGACAGCATGCGCATCGACGGCGTTTATACCATTAAGGACAAGGCGCTTGCCATTACGTACAATATGGCCGGACAGGAAAGCACGATGGAGGAAGAATACTCCTTCGACGGAGAAACGCTGATTATCAACAGTATGGGCTATGAAAAGGCGGATTAAGCGGTACGGCTAAAATATGTAGCTTGAAAATCCCGTACCCTGTTATTTTACGCCGAGGCAGATATGTGTGTGCGTGTCCGTGCTTTGACAAGCGTGCGCCGGTGTGCTAGAATAATAAAAACTGAATATCGTTTGCAGGGGGACTCTTCGGAGTTGAGAAGGTAAAACCTGACCCTTAGAACCTGTTAGTTAATACTATCGTAGGGAGCAGCATGGATGATTAGACGATACCTTTACCCTTGTAGTATGGTATCGTCTTTTTGTTTTGCTCCAGAAAAAGAAAGGAGCTGTTTGTTATGAAAACCTGCCTGGCTATCGCCGGCTCAGACTGCAGCGGCGGCGCCGGAATACAGGCCGATTTGAAGGCGTTCAGCGCAAACCGCGCGTTTGGCATGAGCGTGATAGCGTCTGTCGTCGCGGAAAATACCAGCCGTGTGCTGTCTGTCTTTGATTTGCCGGTTTCATGCGTGGAAAGCCAGATAGACGCGGTGTTTGAGGACATAACGGTGGACGCCGTGAAAATTGGGATGCTGTCAAACGCGCAGATAATGCAGGCCGCCGCGCGGCGGCTTGAGAAGTACCGTCCGCCGTATATCGTCCTTGACCCCGTCATGACCGCAAAGGGAGGAAGCCCGCTCATGGAGCCGCAGGCGCTGGCTGTACTCAAGGAGGAGCTGGTTCCGCTCTGTGCGCTTGTGACGCCCAACCTTCCGGAGGCGCAGGAAATTACGGGGGACGCTATCCGTTCGCCGCGGGACATGAAGCGCGCGGCGGTAAAAATCAAGGAGCTGGGCGCTTGCAGCGTACTCATTAAAGGCGGCCATCTGGAGGGAGACGCGCTGGATATCCTCTATGATGGGGACGCGTTTTATGAATTCAGGGAAGAGCGCGTCAAAACAGAGAACACGCACGGGACGGGCTGTACGCTGTCCTCCGCGATTGCCGCGAACCTCGCAAACGGCATGTCTATGAGGGACGCTGTGGACAAGGCGAAGGGCTACGTCACACAGGCAATCCGTCATGCCCTGCCCATAGGAAAGGGGCACGGGCCCACAAACCACTTTTACGAGTTCTACCGGATGAAAGGATGGATAAAATGAGAACCTACCATACGCAGATGGAGGCCGCGAAAAAGGGGATTGTCACCCCGGAAATGGAAGCTGTCGCGAAAAAAGAGAGCGTGGACACGCAGACAGTAATGGAACGCGTAGCGGCCGGGACTGTCGCAATTCCCGCTAATATTGCGCATAAAACGCTGTCGCCGGAAGGAATCGGGCAGGGCCTTCGGACAAAAATCAACGTAAACCTCGGCGTTTCCGGCGACTGCCTCAATTATGAAACCGAAATGAAAAAGGTAAGCTGCGCGCTCTCTTTCGGCGCGGAGGCCATCATGGACTTGAGCAACTACGGCAAGACGAACACCTTCCGGCGCGAGCTTATCGCCATGTCGCCCGCGATGATAGGCACCGTACCGATGTACGACGCAATCGGTTATTTGGAGAAAGACCTCTGCGACATTACGGCGCGGGACTTTCTGGAGGTCGTGCGCGCCCACGCGGAAGAGGGCGTCGATTTTATGACCATACACGCGGGAATTAACAGAAGAACGGTGGAGGCTTTCCGCAGGGCGGGCAGGAGGATGAACATCGTCTCGCGCGGCGGGTCCCTTTTGTTTGCCTGGATGGAAATGACGGGCAGCGAAAACCCGTTCTTTGAATATTACGACGACGTGCTCGAAATCCTGCGCGAATACGACGTGACAATAAGCCTTGGCGACGCGCTGCGCCCGGGCTGCCTGGCCGACAGCTCAGACGCGGGACAGCTCTGCGAGCTGATTGAGCTGGGTTACCTTACGAAACGCGCGTGGGAAAAGGATGTGCAGGTTATGGTAGAGGGGCCGGGCCATATGGCGATGGACGAAATCGCGGCCAATATGAAGCTGCAAAAACGCCTGTGCCATAACGCGCCGTTTTATGTGCTTGGCCCGCTCGTTACGGACATCGCGCCGGGCTACGACCATATCACCGCGGCTATCGGCGGCGCAATCGCCGCGGCAAGCGGGGCGGATTTCCTCTGCTACGTCACGCCCGCGGAGCACCTGCGCCTTCCTGATTTAAACGACGTAAAGGAAGGGATTGCCGCAAGCAAAATCGCGGCGCACGCGGCGGATATCGCCAAGGGCGTGCCGCACGCGCGCGAGCGCGACGACCGCATGGCGCAGGCCCGCCATAAGCTTGACTGGGAAGAGATGTTCGGTATTGCGCTCGACGGGGAAAAGGCGCGCGCCTACTTTGAGAGCACGCCGCCGCAGGACAGGCATACCTGTTCTATGTGCGGGCGGATGTGCGCCGTACGTACGACCAACCGGATTTTAAACGGGGAGAAGGTCACGTTCTGCCCCAAAGAGGACGAAAACAATAAGGAAAAGGAGTCAGTAAAATGAACCAAATCACGGAAAATGCCGCCCAATTATTAGAAAACGTCAGAAAAACAGTCCCGCTTGTACATAACATAACAAACTATGTCACCGTAAACGATGCGGCAAACGCCGTGCTTGCCATTGGCGCGTCGCCGATTATGGCGGACGATATTGAAGAGGCGGCGGATATTACAGCCATCTCAAACGCCCTTGTACTCAATATGGGGACGCTCAATAAGCGAACGGTCGAATCCATGCTCGCGGCGGGAAAACGCGCAAACGAGCTGGGCGTGCCCGTCGTATTCGATCCGGTCGGCGCGGGCGCGTCCGTATTTCGCAACGAAACGGCGCGGAAAATCACGGGGCAGGTAACGCTTTCGGTTATCAGGGGCAACCTGTCGGAGCTTTCCTTTATCGCGGGTCTCGGCGCTTCGACAAAAGGCGTGGACAGCGCACAGGCGGACGAAAAGAACGACGCCGTATCGGTTGCGAAAGCAGCCGCGCAGAAGCTCCAATGCGTTGCCGCGCTCACAGGGAAGGTTGATGTGATTACAGACGGCACGCGTGTCATTCAAATTGAAAACGGCCATCCCATGCTTTCTAAGGTCACGGGTACAGGCTGTATGGCCACCGCGCTTACGGGCGCTTATGCGGGCGCGTGCGGCGGTGATTTCCTTACAGCGGCGGCTGCCGGCGTGTGCTCTATGGGAATCGCGGGTGAGCTTGCGTATGAATCGGCGGGCGCAAAAGGGACAGGCAGCTTCCATATTGCGATTATGGATGCGCTGTCGAGGCTTGACTCCGCCGTTCTGAAAGAGAGGGCGCGGTTTTATGAAGCATGATGTGGATTATTCCCTTTATCTCTGTACTGACCGGGCGCTTATGCGCGCGCCCACAGTGGAACAATGCGTAGAGCAGGCGGTAAAGGGCGGCTGTACCGTGGTGCAGCTTAGGGAAAAGGAATGCCCTTCCCGCGAGTTTTATGAGCTTGCCCTGCGTGTCAAAGCGGTAACAGAGCGGTATAGCGTGCCGCTTATCATCAACGACCGCGTGGATATCGCGCTTGCGTCAGATGCGCATGGCGTTCACGTGGGGCAGGGCGATTTGCCGGCGGCTGTCGTCAGGAGAATTATCGGGGCAGATAAAATCCTCGGCGTGTCCGCTTCAACGCTTGAAGAAGCGGTAAAGGCACAGGAGGACGGCGCCGACTATATCGGCGTTGGCGCGATGTTTTCTACCGCAACCAAAACGGACGCAAAGCTCGTCACGATGGAGGAGCTTATGAAAATCCGCGCGGCGGTTTCCGTGCCGATTGTCGTAATCGGCGGAATCAATCAGGAAACAGCGCCGCTGTTCAAAGGCTCAGGCATAAACGGCCTTGCTGTCGTGTCCGCAATCGTCGCTCAGCCGGACATCGAAGCGGCGGCGCGCGGAATGCGCTCGCTGTTCGGGGGGAATGCGTAATGGAGCGGATAAAGGGCGCGATTTTTGACCTTGACGGTACACTGCTCGACTCAATGAATGTTTGGGAGCGCATCGACATCGATTTTCTCGCAAAGCGCGGGCTTGCCGTGCCGGAGGATTATATTGAGGCGGTCACGCCGCTCGGCTTTTACGACGCGGCGGTTTATACCATCGGACGGTTTCAATTAAAAGAAACACCGCAGGCGCTCATTGGGGAATGGAGCGCTATGGCGGCGTATGCCTATGGGAATACGGTTTCCTTGAAGCCCCATGCGAAAGCGTATCTTACCCAATTAAGGCAAAGGGGCGTGAGGCTCGCGGTCGCAACCGCCTTGAGCGAGGAGCTTTATGTGCCCGCTTTGAAAAACAACGGTATTTACGGCTGGTTTGACGCGTTTACCACGCTGAATGAGTGCGGCGGCAGGAAAGGGGAGCCGAAAATATACCGAAGGGCGGCAAAAAAGCTCGGGCTTGACCCTTCGGACTGCGCCGTATTCGAGGATATTTTAGAGGGGATAGAGGGAGCGAACGCGGGCGGGTTTATTACCGTCGGCGTTGCCGATTTTTATTCCCGTTCCGACAGGGAAAGAATCTTGGAGAAAGCTGACTATTATATTGACTGTTTTTCCGATTTGCTGGAAAAACCTTAAAAAGGGGGGAACCATTTAAGGTTCCCCCTTTTTAATCCGCTTTTTCCTTTTTAAAGCATTTGCTTCTTGGTTTTCAGAAAACGTGCTGTTTCTTGGATTGCTTCATTCAATAAAAAAAGAAACGGCACGTTACAAAAAAGAAGGAGGAAACCGCCGAAAGGGTTATCCTCATTTGAATAAACATAATTGAAAACAAAAATCAAAAGCTTGCGTATAAAAAATAAATAGGGTTTTAAAAAAGGGGAAAGCATGATTGCTTTCCCCTTTTTATCAATTACAAGCTGCACCCGCAGCCCTCATGGTCGTGGCCGCATTCCTTGATTTCACCGACAATCGGCACCGGGTCGATGCCCCTGCGCGTGTAATAATCGCTCAGCGCCGCCTTGATGGCCTGCTCCGCCAAAACAGAACAGTGTACCTTGACCGGCGGAAGCCCGTCGAGCGCCTCCATAACCGCCTTGTTCGTAAGCTTTAAAGCCTCGTCGATGGTCTTGCCCTTGATAAGCTCGGTCGCCATGGAGCTTGTCGCAATCGCCGCGCCGCAGCCAAACGTCTTAAAGCGCACGTCTGTGATGGTGTCGCCGTCAACCTTGATGTACATCTTCATAATATCGCCGCATTTGGAGTTGCCCACCTCGCCGATACCGTCCGCGTCGGGAATTTCTCCGACATTACGCGGATTCGCAAAATGCTCCATTACCTTTTCACTGTATGCCATAACCCTTCATCCTTTCCGAGTCAGTTGTTTTCTTTTATGATGCGCTCCCACAGCGGGGAAATCGAACGGAGGTATTCCACAATCGGGGGAACCGTCTCCAGGATATAATCGATGTCCTCCTCCGAGGTATCGTCGCTAAACGAAAGCCGCATAGAGCCGTGGGCGATTTCATGCGGCAGCCCGATGGAAAGCAGCACGTGGCTGGGGTCGAGCGAGCCGGAGGTACAGGCCGAGCCGGAGGACGCGCAGATACCCTTTAAATCGAGCTTTAGCAGGAGCGATTCGCCCTCGATTCCCTCAAAGCACATGTTGAGGTTTCCGGCAAGGCGCTTGTTGCGGTCGCCGTTTAAGCGGGAGCGTTCTATTTTTAAAAGCCCGTCAACCAGGCGGTTTCTCATTTTCGTAATGCGCGCGTTACGCTCGTCCATCGTGGCAGCCGCTTCCTTCACCGCAGCAGCTAAGCCTACGATTCCGGCAACGTTCTCCGTGCCCGCGCGCTGGCCGCGCTCCTGCGCGCCGCCGTCAATCAGGATTTCCGGCCGCACGCCGCGCCTGATATACAAAGCGCCGCAGCCCTTGGGGCCGTGCAGCTTGTGCGCCGTCAGGGAAAGCAGGTCGATGTTTTGCCCCTTTACGTCAATCGGGACATTACCCACGGCCTGGACCGCGTCGGTATGGAACAGTACGCCGTGCTTTTTACAGATGGCCCCGATTTCAGGAACCGGCTGTATCGTACCGATTTCGTTGTTTGCGTACATAATGGTGACGAGCGCCGTGTCCTCGCGTAAAGCCGCTTCCAGCTCTTCGGGACGGACCAGGCCGTCGCTGTGCACGTCAAGATATGTGACCTCGAACCCTTCCTTTTCAAGCGCGGCGCAGGTGTGCAGTACCGCGTGGTGCTCAAAGGCGGAGGTTACAATGTGCTTTTTGCCCTTCTTTGCAAGCGCGCGGGCAGCGCCCTTGATTGCCCAGTTGTCAGACTCGCTCCCGCCGGAGGTAAAATAAATTTCATTCGGCAGCGCGTTCAAGCACTGCGCAATGTCCTGCCTTGCTGTCTCAACCGCCCTCTTGGCTTGCGCGCCCACCGAATAAAGGCTCGACGGGTTGCCGTAATATTCTGTCAGATACGGCATCATCTGTTCAAGCACCTTGGGGGAGAGCTTTGTCGTCGCCGCGTTGTCGGCGTAAATTTTCCTCATGATATATCACCTTCCGTATTGCAGATTATTTATTGATACCGCCGTGCCGCCGCGACCGCCAAAGCGTCGCACCGTTCGTTTTCCGGATGCCCGGCGTGGCCCTTGACCCAAACCACCTCGACCGTATGCTTTTCACAGAGCTTTAAAAGCTCATCCCAGAGCTCCGGGTTTAAAGCGGGCTCCTTTTTATTGCGCATCCAGCCGTTTGCCCGCCATTTTTTCGCCCAGCCGAGCTTAATGGCGTTGCAGACATATTGGGAATCGCTGTACAAGGTGACGCTGCACGGCTCCTTTAACAGCTTTAACGCTTCAATTACCGCGGAAAGCTCCATGCGGTTATTCGTCGTGTTTCTTTCGCCGCCGGATATTTCCTTTTCCGTCCCTTTATAGCGCATGACCGCGCCCCAGCCTCCCGGCCCCGGGTTTCCCTGGCAGGCGCCGTCGGTGTAAATTTCAACGTGCTTCAAGGCGATTCTCCTTATATCTTGTGGTAGTGCGCTTATTATACCCCTTCCGGCAGGCGTTTTCAATACTTTCGCGGCGCCTTGCGGCATAACTTAACAAAATCACAAATTAAGGGCGGCGTTTTTAAAATTATTGTCGCGTCTGATGGTGCAAATGCAACAAAATTGATTTTATTCCAATTGTTCTGTCCGTTGGAATAACTGCCGCCGGATTGTGCCATGATATGTGTGACGGCGCAGCGGCGCAAAATGAAGAGATGCGGGCCATCCCGCCCTGTTAGTTTACGGGAAAAAGCGCGGCCTATTCAGAAAAACGGCGCGGAACACCTGAATAAATTGCCGCAGGGGAAAAAAGCGCGCCCATATGTGCCACTTGACAGTACCGTTGAAATAGAATAAAATGGAGGCAACGTATGTGACCGGATTCGTTTTTTGTTTGAAGAAAATGTGTTTTAAAAGATCGATGACTCTGTGCATGGGGCACCGTTTGCGGCACAGAAGAAAACAATACAATACAGTCAATACATAACGAATGAAATTGGAGGTTTATTTGTGACATCAGACAATCAGAATAAGCCGTCTCAGAAGAAGACGGCTTCCAGGAAGCCGGCCTCAAAGCCGGCCGCAAAACCGGCGGTTAAGGAGAACGGGCAAAAGAAGGCCGCCCCGGCGCGCGGCAGCGCCAAAAAACCGGCGGAGGCTGCTAAAAAGACACAGCGCTACCCGCAGAGAAAAAGACAGCCGGGCAGAAAGCCCGCGAAAAAGCCGTCTATCAAGGTCGCGTTTATCGGCGGCTTAAACGAAATCGGCAAAAATATCACCGTTTTTGAGTGCAACGGCGATATGTTCATCCTCGACTGCGGAATGGCATTCCCTGACGGCGACATGCTCGGCGTTGATTTGGTCATCCCGGATTTCAGCTATATCGAGGAAAACCAGGATAGGATTAAGGGGCTTGTCATCACGCATGGCCATGAGGACCATATCGGTTCCATCCCTTACCTGCTCAAAAATATGAATTTCCCTATCTATGGCACGAGCCTGACGCTCGGATTGGTGGAAAACAAGCTCAAGGAGCATAATCTCCTTTATAAGGCAAAGCTCAACAAGGTCAACGCGGGCGATACGATTTCGCTTGGCTGTATGGATGTTGAAATGATACATGTCAACCATTCCATTCCGGACGCGGTCGCCGTGGCTATCCATTCGCCGGCGGGCACGCTTGTGCACACGGGCGACTTTAAAATTGACTGCACGCCGATTGCCGGCGAAATGATAGACCTCGCCCGTTTTGCGGAGCTTGGAAAAGAGGGCGTGCTCGCGCTCTTTGCAGATTCAACCAACGCCGAACGCCCCGGTTACACCATGACCGAGCAAAAGGTGAGCAATTCGTTTGAAACGCTCTTCAAGCGCGCGGAAAAGAACAGGATTATCATCGCGACCTTTGCTTCCAACATCAGCAGGGTCCAGCAGATTATCAACTGCGCCGCGCATTACGGCAGGAAGGTCGCTTTCTCGGGACGCAGCATGATAAACTATATGACGGTTGCCGCGGAGCTCGGATATATAGACGTACCCGACGGCGTGATTATCGATATCGACCTGCTGAAGCGGTACCCGAAGGAAAAGATAGTGCTTGTCACGACGGGCAGCCAGGGCGAGCCAATGTCGGCCTTGTCCAGGATGGCGTTTGCAGACCACCGCAAGGTTGAGGTAGGCGCGGGAGATTTCATCATTATTTCCGCAAACCCGATTCCCGGCAACGAAAAGACAGTCGGTACCGTTGTGGATGAGCTGATGAAGCGCGGCTGTGAGGTTGTTTATGAGTCGATGTATGAGGTGCACGTCTCGGGCCATGCCTGCCAGGAGGAATTAAAGCTTATTCATGGGCTTACAAAGCCGAAGTATTTTATCCCGGTGCATGGTGAGCAGAAGCATTTGAGAAAGCACGCGAACCTGGCCTACAGCATGGGCATGGACCATAAAAACGTATTTGTGGGCGACGTCGGCAGCGTGATTGAAATTAACCAGGATTATTTCAAGGAGCTTGAATCCGTCCAGGCGGGCAAGGTGTTTGTAGACGGGCTTGGCGTCGGCGACGTCGGAAGCATCGTCCTGCGCGACAGGAAGCACCTCGGCCAGGACGGCCTGATTATCGTCGTGGCGTCTATCGACGCGTACGACGCGCACCTAATCGCGGGGCCGGATATCGTTTCAAGGGGCTTTGTGTATGTCAGGGAATCTGAAATGCTGCTCGATGAGGTGAGAAAGGCCGCGGAGGCTGTGCTCAACGACTGCGCGTACGACAACATCCACGAGTGGAACGTCATTAAAAATAAAATCAAGGATGAGGTTTCACACCTCATTTACGACAGGACCAGGCGCACTCCGATGATTTTGCCGATTATTATGGAGGTCTGATCCAGGGTTAAAATATTGGTTCCGGCGGAAGGAGTATGGTAATGAAAAAAAAGGTTTGGACCTTGTCTCCCTATTTTTTGATTTTTTCCGGCGTTATTCTTGGAATGGCGCTCTACTCCATCCGCTGGAATATTTATGTATTCTACATCGAAATTGCTGTCGCCATCCTTTCCATCCTGCTCGTTTATGTCAACCTCAAACGGTTTGAGCGGTATACGGCGCGCGTCATTAAAAGCACGCTTGCGGGTATTAAGGGGGTCAATACCAGCTATCTCGAAAAATTCTCTGTCCCTGTCGCCGTCGCGGGCGACCAGGGGGACGTCATGTGGTACAACCAAAAGTTCAAGGAACGCCTGTGCAGCGGCCGGGAGGCGACAGGCGACTTTATCAGCCAGTACATACCGGGCTTTACCGTCGACGAAATCCTGCACCATGGCAGCGCGGACGTTTCCTACGGGAACAGGCGCTATACGGTGCTTGCCTGTTCGGTGGCGGACGGCGCGGTTCTTTATTTTATCGACGATACATATTACAAGAATACCGCGAAGGAATTCGTGGAAAGCCGCCCGGCGGTAGCGATGGTCGTGTTTGACAACCGCGAGGAGTTCGAGCGGGAAAACGACGACGAGCAGAGCGCACACGCCGTTGTAACCATTGAAAACGCGCTTCAAAAATGGGCGGCAAAATACAACGCGTTATTTAAAAAGGTTTCCGGAAGCCGTTATATGGTGATTTTTGAGGAACGCTTCGTACGCAAGCTCGTGGAAGAAAAGTTCCCGATTCTTGAGGAAATCCGCAGCATTAAGTTTGCAAACAACAGGGAAGCTACCATTTCTATCGGCATCGGGCGCGGCGCGCAGGGCTTTAAGGAAAGTGAGCTTTGGGCGCGCAGGGCGCTTGAAATGGCGCTCGGGCGCGGCGGAGACCAGGCCGCCGTTAAGACGAGGGACGAGTTCAGGTTCTTCGGCGGCGTATCCAAGGGCTATGAAAAGTTCGACAAGGTCAGGACCCGCGTAATCGCAAGCACCCTTTCCGAGCATATCAAGGGCAGCTCCCATGTGCTTTTAATGGGCCATAAAAACTCAGATTTAGACTGTGTGGGCGCGGCAATCGGCCTGTGGAGCGCCGTTACAAAGGCGCTGCAAAAGCCGGCGCATGTCGTCGTCAGGAAAGGGCAGTCGCTTGCGGGGCCGCTGATAGACAGCTTTTTAAACGCGGGCGGCGCCAACATGTTTATGGAGCCGGACGAAGCGCTCGGCGCGGTGAATGACAAAACGCTTCTTATTGTGGTTGATACCCATTCGCCGGCGTTTTTGGAAAGCTCCGAGATTTACCAGAAATGCAAGCAGGTCGTCGTTATCGACCATCACAGGATGATGGTCAACCGGATAGAAAATTCTATCGTCTTTTTCCATGAGCCGTATGCCTCGTCCGCTTCGGAGATGGCGACCGAGCTCGTACAATACCTGGGCGACAACGTATTGACCCGGCTGGAGGCGGAGGCGCTTCTCGCCGGCATTATGCTCGATACAAAGAATTTTGTTCTCAAAACGGGCGTGCGCACGTTTGAGGCGGCCGCTTACCTGCGCCAGCGCGGCGCGGACACGGTCGAGGTCAAGCGGCTGTTTTCTAATTCTATCGACGCCTACAAAGCGAAATACCAGCTTGTTTCACAGGCTGAAATCTATAATTCCTGCGCCGTCGCGTGCGCGGAGGACGTCCCGCCGGACGTCAGGGTAACTGCGGCGCAGGCTGCAGACGAGCTTTTAGGACTTCAGGACGTTCGCGCCTCGTTCGTCATTTATTCGGCGGACGGCTGTGTCAATATTTCGGCGCGCTCGCTCGGCGATGTGAACGTTCAGGTCATTATGGAACAGCTCGGCGGAGGCGGCCACCAGACGATGGCGGGCGCCCAAATTGAAGGGCAGCCTTTGAGCGCTGTGCGCGACAAGCTGATTGAAATTATAAGCCATCTCGATTCATAAATCGCACAGAATTTTACTGGAGGGAACCGATATGAAAGTCATACTTTTACAGGACGTCAAGGGCAGCGGAAAAAAAGGAGAGCTTGTAAATGTCTCCGACGGCTATGCAAGGAACTACCTCCTACCCAGAAAGCTCGCCAAGGAAGCGAATACACAGGCGATGAACGAGCTGAAAAACGCAGAGCAGTCCAAGCAGTTTAAAATTGATTCTGATAAAGCCGCGGCAAACGACGCGAAAGCGAAGCTAGACGGCGCGACTGTCAAGATTTACGCCAAAGCGGGGCAGGGCGGCAAGCTGTTCGGTTCCGTTACGGCAAAGGAAATCAGCGAGGAAATAAAAAACCAGCTCAAAATTGCGGTTGACAAGCGTAAGGTTACGCTCGATACCGACATCAAGGCCTACGGCACCTTCCAGTGTGCCATAAAGCTCTACGCGGGCATTTCGGCCACAGTCAACGTGGTAGTTGCAGAAAAGGCCTGATTGCTTTATAATAGGGAATAACGGCGGAGGGGGCGGTTCGCGCCCCCTTTTCTTCACGGCATCAAGCTGGAAACAAAGCGTATGCGCAAAGGGAATGGGATTAAAAAATGGCGGAAATGAACATCACAACCGGATATGACGGCCTGAAGATGCCCTACAGCCCGGAGGCGGAGCAATCCGTCCTCGGCGCAATCCTTCTCGACCCTACCTGCCTGGACAAGGTGGCAGAGCTCCTGCCCAAACCGGACTATTTCCATCTTGCCAACCACCGCGCGATTTACGGCGCTATGCTCGATATGTTCACGGTCGGCAAAACGGTCGATTTTGTCACGGTCAACGAGCGCTTAAAGCAGGACAAGACGTTTGACGAGGCAAGCGCAAAAACCTACCTGATGCAGCTTGCGGAGATTGTCCCGTCCATTTCCAACGTAGAGGTATACGCGCGCATCGTGCGCGAAAAATACGAGGTGCGCAGCCTGATTATGGCGGCGCGCGATATTGTGGAAGAGGCGGCGCAGGGCGAATACGATTCCGAAACGCTCATCGATTCCGCGGAACAGAAAATTTTTGATATCCGCAGGGGTAAAAATATCCAGGGGCTCCAGCGTATCGACGAGGTCATTATCGAAACGTTCGACCGGCTTGACCTGCTTAATTCCGAGGACAGCGAGATGATTAAGCCCATTTCCACGGGAATTGCCGATTTAGACCGGATGATTACCGGGCTCAACCGCTCCGACCTGATACTGCTGGCGGCGCGCCCCGGTATGGGCAAGACGAGCTTTGCGCTCAACATCGCCCGCCACGCGGCGGTAAAGGGCAAGCGCCGCGTCGCGTTTTTCTCCCTGGAAATGTCGAAGGAGCAGCTCGGCTCCCGACTGCTTTCAACGGAAGGCTTAATCGAGGGTACAAAGCTGCGCACCGGCAAGCTCAACAACGACGAATGGACGCGCCTGGTCGAGGCGGGCGACGTACTCGGCAAGGCGGAAATTTACCTGGACGACACGCCGGGCATCTCTGTTCCTGGGATGAAGGCAAAGCTCAGGAGGCTTCGCGGCGTTGACCTTGTCATCATCGACTACCTGCAGCTGATGGCCGGCAACAGGAGGACGGACAACCGCGTACAGGAAATCTCTGAAATCACCAGGAACCTGAAAATTATGGCCAAGGAGCTGGACGTACCCGTCATTACGCTGTCGCAGCTTTCGCGCGCAAGCGAGCAGAGGACCGACCACCGCCCGCAGCTCTCAGATTTGAGGGACTCCGGCTCCATCGAACAGGACGCCGACATCGTGCTGTTCCTCTACCGTGAGGGCTACTATGAAAAGGACGCGGGTGAGGACGGCGCCGACCAGAACAGCGGCGAGTGCCTGGTTGCGAAAAACCGCCACGGCGAGGCGGGCTCGGTCAAGCTCCACTGGCAGGGCGAGTTTATGCGCTTTACCGCGCCGGAGGTGGGCCGTGGAGACTAAAATCCTCACAACCATACAAAAATACCGGATGCTTGAGGCCGGCGGCAGTATTGTCGCCGGTGTTTCGGGTGGAGCAGACTCTATGTGCCTGCTTCACTTTCTTTATATTTTAAGGAAAGATTGGAACCTTACCGTCATAGCCGCGCATGTAAACCACGGCCTGCGCGGGGAAGAGGCAAAGCGCGACGAGGAATTCGTGCAAAGCTGGTGCGAGGCGCATGGAGTACCATTTGAGGTGCTTCACGCTGATGTAAACGCGCTTGCAAAGGTAAGCGGGCAGGGGACGGAAGCCTGCGGCAGGGACGTGCGCTACCGCTTTTTTTCAGGCCTTGCGGAAAAATACGGCGCATCGATTGCGACCGCCCATACGGCAAGCGACAACGCGGAAACCGTACTGTTCCACCTGATACGTGGAACGGGAACGCGCGGGCTTAGCGGCATAAAGCCAGTGCGCGGCAATATTGTCCGCCCTCTTATCGAAATAACGCGTGAAGAGGTGGAGGCCTACTGCCGGGAATACGACGTGCCGTACCTTACGGATTCCACCAACTTGCGCGACGACTATACGCGCAACAGGCTGCGCCACCATCTCGTCCCGTTGTGCAAAGAAATCAACCCAAGCTTTGAAAAGGGCGTGCTGCGCCTGTCCGAAACGCTTTCGCACGATGATATGTACTTTATGGAACAGGCGGAAGCCGCGCTCGATAACGCGCGCCTCGGGAACGGAACGTACTCCGGTAAAAGGCTTGCGGCGTTACCCGCGCCGGCGCTTGCGCGCGCGGTCATGCTGTGCGCGCAGGCGTTTTCCTGCCGGTGCATGGAGCAGAAGCATATCAGCGCTGTCTGCGGGTTTATATATGAGGGGGCCGGCGCGTGCGATTTGCCATGCGGCCTTCAGGCCATTGTGTCGCAGGGGATGTTCCGCATTGTGCAAAAGGAGAAACCTGCCGAAAAGTGGGAAATTCCCCTGACTGATGCAGTTTCCTTAACGAAATACAACAAAAAATTAAACGTTTGCGTCTGCTCCAAAATGGAATATGACAAAAAAACGAAATTTAACAAAAAGTTATTAAATAACTCCATGGACTATGCTATAATAAGTAAACATCCGGCCTTCCGCACGCGGAGGGAAGGGGACACGTTTTTGCCCTTGGGTAAAAACGGGACAAAAACAGTAAAAAAGCTTTTTAATGAATACAAAATACCGCGCGAGCAGCGCGGTAAAATTCTTCTGCTCGCTCGGGGCAGCGAGGTTTTGTGGATTGACGGGTACGGCGTGTCGCAGCATGCCGCGGTTTCCGATAAAACACAGCGCGTTCTCATTATTAATGTTGAAACGGCGGAGGGGTAAGCTCCGTTTGCTTCGGAGGGAATTATGGAAAAGGATATTAAAAGGATACTGTTAAGCGAAGAGGAAATCAAAGCGATTGTGCAAAACCTGGCTGAACAGATAGACCGCGACTACCAGGGCAAAAAGCTTGTAATGGTCGGCCTTTTAAAGGGAAGCGTCGTATTTATGGCGGATTTGATGCGCGCGCTCAAGACAAGGTGCAGAATCGATTTTATGGTAACCTCGAGCTACGGCAGCGGCACACAGAGCAGCGGCAGGCTCAATATTTTAAAAGACCTGTCCGCTCCAATCGACGGCTGCGACGTGCTCGTCGTGGAGGATATTATCGACAGCGGCGTAACGCTGAGCTTTATCCTTGACTATCTCAAGGCAAAGAACGCAAGCAGCGTAAAATTATGTACGCTCCTCAATAAGCCGGACCGCCGCAAAAAGGAAGTGCCGGTCGATTACACAGGCGCGGTTATCCCGGACGAGTTCGTCGTAGGCTATGGGCTCGACTATGCCGAGTATTACCGCAACCTTCCCTATATCGGCGTATTAAAGCCTGAAATCTATTCTGTTTAAACGCCTTTTGTTTTACATATACTATCCTAAGGAGTGAACATATTGGAGAAAAATAACAAGACGCTGCTGCGTAATCTGCTGATATACCTTGGCATCCCGATTGTGCTGATTCTTGTCGTCGCGACGATTTTATGGTCGCAGCCGCAGGTATCCATCAAATATTCCCATATCGTCCAACTGTTTGAAGAGAACATGGTAGAGGAATTCTCGATGGACCTCGGTTCCGGCGCGATGGAAATCAAGCTCAAGGAAGGCGCGAAGCTTTCGGATGTAACGGGTGAGGAGGCGACCCAGCCGCAGGCTCAAACGAACATTTTGGGCAATAACGCGCAGAATCAGCAGGAAGACAAAACGAAAAACCAGATTATCAAATACACGGCGCCCAGCCCCTCGTTGGTTTATGAGGACATCAAGGATTATATCAAGGCTTATAACCTGGAAAACCCCGACAAGCCGATGATATACGACTATAAGGCGGCAAACGAAAATTCGTGGCTCTTAAGCCTCCTGCCGAATATCATCATCACGGTGCTGATGGTCGTGCTGTTCCTTTATTTCTTCCGCAAGATGTCCGGCATGGGCGGCGACCCAACCAAGCAGATGGGCTTCGGTAAGGCGAAAATCAAGGATATGAACGACGAGAAGCGCAAGACGACGTTTGAGGACGTTGCCGGCGCGGACGAGGAAAAGGAAGAGCTCGAGGAAATTGTCGAGTTCCTTAAAAACCCACAGAAATATAACGATTTGGGCGCGCGCATCCCGAAGGGCGTGCTGCTCGTCGGCCCTCCGGGCACCGGTAAAACGCTGCTGGCCAAGGCGGTGGCCGGTGAGGCGGGGGTGAAGTTCCTGTCCATCTCCGGCTCCGACTTTGTGGAGATGTTCGTGGGCGTGGGCGCGTCCCGTGTCCGCGACCTCTTTAAGGAGGCCGCCAAGGTAGCCCCCCTGTCTCTTATACACATCTCCGAGCCCACGAGACGGACTCCTATCTCGTA
>ERZ1027259.222-NODE-222-length-29035-cov-10.775293_pt1 | contig 29035 bp, 21 predicted proteins | sample MGYA00519260_ERZ1027259 | MGnify/ENA primary metagenome ERZ1027259 (study PRJEB26926, sample SAMN06164549) | human gut metagenome | biome: ENVO:00009003; feature: ENVO:2100002; material: ENVO:00002003 | host: Homo sapiens | place: USA | collected 2012 ...
AAAGAGTTCTGCTGTCTGATACAAGAGGATAAATTGAATTGATAGAACTCACCTTAAGATTTATCACAAAGGCTTGGGAAAACTTGGATGTACCTCATTTCCTTTGTCTGGATGAAATGAACCTTGCTCCGGTAGAACAATATTTTGCGGAATTCCTTAGTGTGATAGAATCTCGTAAAAGCAATGAAGACGGTACGATTACTACAGACCCTATCCTGAAAAAAAGCACAGAAGATTGGTATCGAGTATTAACGGCCGAACTGACAGGAAACAATGAAGTATTAAGAAACCGCTTTTTGGAAGAAGGTATCACCATTCCACAGAACCTAATCGTAGTGGGCACGGTAAATATGGATGAAACGACTTTCTCATTCTCCCGTAAGGTACTTGACCGTGCCATGACCATAGAAATGAATGAAGTGGATTTGTATGCCGGATTGGATAGTAAATATGAACGCATTGGTAAACTGAATAGCGATATGCTTATCGGTATAGCCGTAGAAGGTGTGGATGTATATGTCGACAACGAGGATATTTGCAATAAGGTATTGGCTTATTTGCAAGCAGTGAATGACGTTCTTAATGGCACTCCGTTCAAGGTCGCCTACCGCACGCGGAACGAATTCCTACTTTATGTGGTAAACAATTTACCTTACAATATGGATGAAAACGGAAACGAGTTCAGTGAGGATGAGGTCATAGCAACCGCATTGGATGAGATAACAAGCATGAAAATCTTGTCGCGAATAGAAGGTGATGATACAAAAGTCAAGCATTCACTTCTTGAAAGGATGATTACTACTATCGAAGCGCAGTTGTTAGCATTGACTGGAGAAGATAAGAAAATAGAATCTGTTTCCATAGCCAAGCTGAAAGAGATGCAAGAACGGTTGTCATCCGGCTATACAAGTTTCTGGAGTTAAAAACAATTAGACACCTGCAAAGAACGATGGAGCTGCTTACCATAAAACATCAGGATTTTGAAATGATTGTCGAATGTGCAAAATTCGATGACATTTGGTATAAAGCCAAGAGTAATATTGGAGAAGAATGCTTACACTCCACTTATTCTTGGTCAGAAGGCGTATCATCTGTTATCCTGAGCAACTATATTGGAGAAGAAATTACGATTGAAAACAGCCAACAAGCTCCCGCCATATTTTTCGACAACACCGATTATCCTATTTGGGTGGAATTCAAGAACTATGTGAAAAAGGCTCAGTTTGGCTCCATGCTCCAGAGTGAAAATGAAAAATTCACTTTCCGCAGACAGATATTGGCAGGTTTCTTGAATTATGGCAATGAGGTTGGACGCAGCGAAATACAACTCATGTATCAAGTGGGAACAGAAACCCGCAGTTTTGTCTTCTCTTTTGAAGTGTTGAGTACAAAGCTCAACTATCACGAGCATTGGAAAGCCATTATAGAGGATGTTGAACAAGAATACAGAATGCTTTCGCTCGACTATATGCGAAGAACCTTTCATGGCTTTTCGCCCGAAACGAGTGGTGATACTCCGGAAATAATTTGGTGGAGCGTATTTGCCAATGAGCAAAAGAATTTCATCAAGGCCTGCAAAAACATCATTGACCGCCCAAGACATCGGTTACACGGAAAAGAGACTTACAAACGTGCCGATAAGCTGACATTTGTCCCCTCCTGCATAGAAAACGAATTGGCAGAACACAGACAGGACAGCTCTCACTTATATCGTGTAGAAGAACGTATCCGAACAAATGACACGCAGGAAAACAGATTCTTGAAATTCGCTCTTGGACAAATCACGGATAAATACGCAGTCTTGAAGAAGCGCATAGAAGCGGTAAAGAATGCTTCGGATGTGATGAAGGATGACATGCAAGCCACATTGGCTACATTGAAACACTTGCAGCGAAATCCCTTCTTCCGTACAGTAGGAAATTACAAAGGAATGAATCAGGAAAGTCTGGTTCTGCAAAAAGCTACCGGATATAGTCAGGTATATCGCACATGGAGCCTGCTTCGCCGCTCCTATTCTCTGAATGATGGCATATACCGTTTGCAAACCAAAGATATAGCGACACTCTACGAGATATGGTGTTTCATAGAAGTGAGCCATATTGTGAAGGAAAAACTTCATTTGTCTGATGAAGATATAGACCATAAAAACCGTATGGAAATGAATGGCCTGTTCACGTGGGATTTGGGCAAAGGAGAACATTCCCGTATCCTTTTCAAGAAAGACAATGTGGAACTGGCTGAATTAGTCTATAATCCAAAGAACACAGACAAGGGGAATAGTGACATTGGAATGAAAGATCTTGTGGTGCGCACAGTGCCACAAAAGCCGGATATTGTCCTGCAACTGACCAAGAACGATTTGCAAGAAGGAATGAAAATGACTTATCTGTTTGATGCGAAATATCGTATTGATGGAAAGGATAAAAATGGAGTAGATGTTCCACCCGAAGATGCGATCAACCAGATGCACAGATATCGCGATGCCATCTATTATAAAGACTATCAATCGAATACTTTAAAAAAAGAAGTGATAGGTGGTTATATATTATTTCCTGGAGATGGTAATCCAACAGATGTTGCTGTATCGAAGTTCCGTAAGACTATAGACGAAGTGAACATCGGTGCATTCCCACTTCGTCCTAAAGACCAACATAATCGCCAGCTATTGGAGCAGTTTGTTGAACAACTTATCACCACAAAATCACATGAGACAATCTCTAAAGTGATACCGCAAAAGGGAACATTCGTAGAAGTAGGAAACCGTGTACTCATAGGTCTTGTTACAAACAGCAGCCGTAAAGGCTATTTGCAAAGTTTCAAGGATGGTAATGCCACACTCTATTACACAGGTAGTCATTTCCCAACTACTATTGCTCTGCAAAATCTACATTACTTCATGCCCTACTTCAAAGGAGAAGGGATATGTGATGTCTACGAGATAATTAGAGTTAGAACTATCACATCAAAGGAAGTGAAGCAAACCGATGGAGAAGAAAATAGCAACGACCTTCGTCTCGCCTTTGAACTGCGCTACTTCCGTAAACAATATGCCAACATTCAACCAATCAATACAAGCAAGATGATAAACTATACGTTTATTGATACTACTTTTGAGGAGTTGTACCAAATAGTTATGATGGATAAAGGTATTGTGCAGGGGAATAAGCATGAGCGCATGAGAGAGAAAGAATAATGCACATAAGTGAAAAAAGAGCTGTATAGGAGTGGTATTTATGCTGAATATTGATTTCAATAATATTAGATCCATAAACGGGTCTGCAAATGAAGGGTTTGAAGAATTTGTGTGCCAGTTGGCACGTAGAGAGGAAATTCCATGTACAAAGACATTTGTACGCAAAGGTAAGCCAGATGGAGGGGTGGAATGTTACTGGACTCTTGAAGATGGAAGTATTGTGGCTTGGCAAGCTAAATATTTTTGTAAGGCTTTTGATGATTCACAGTATCAACAAATAGATAGGTCTGTAAAAGAGGCACTCGATTCCCATCCCAATTTGAGACGATATGTCATAGCAGTACCCACAGATCCCTCCGATGCTCATGTCGCAGGTAGAATGAGTATGAAAGAGCGAATTGATGGATATGTGGAAAGATGGTCAAAGATAAATTCTCATGTAACTTTTGATTTTTGGTGGGCATCAGACTTAATAGAAAGACTTCAAAAGTCCTCTAATCAAGGTCTACTTCGATTTTGGTTTGGAAAGCACGAATTTTCAGATGAAGATATGATGCGATTTAATGCAGGTTCAATAAAAGATTTAGGTAAACGATATACACCTAAACTGAATATTGAAGTTGAACCCGTTCAATATTTCGAGGTTCTTTCACGAGGAAGTTCACTGAGACATTTTTTTGATAAGGAGCTGATAATAGCAGAAGATACATGTAGAAAAATAGAGAAAGATAAGTATTGTCAAGATATTATTAATTTAGTAGAAAGTGTCCGCAATGCGATTAAACAAATAAAGGAAATTAATATCAACGGTATAGATAAAATACCTCTTAATGAATTATTGTCAGCATTGATGTTATTGGGAGAAACTGTTCAAGATATTGCCAACAGTATTGTTGAAAAAGAAAGTGTAACAGAAGAAGAAAACAGAACATCAAGTAACATATTTGAACTAGGTATAAATATTTTGCGCGTTCACAACGATTTGCATCAAGATATAATGAGGCTAGTAAATGACCCTATTTTAATACTTGAAGGGGATGCTGGAGTCGGTAAGTCGCATTTGATGGCTGATACTGTTCAAAGAAGACAAAAAGAGAACCTGTTTAGTCTATTTTTTTTAGGGCAGAAATTTGTTACTGATGAAGAACCTTTCACTCAGATAATGAGAATGCTTAGCTTCAGCAGTTCTTCGGAGGAGTTATTAGAAACGCTTGAAGCCAAGGCAGAATCAACCGGACATCGCATCATCATTTTCATAGATGCAATAAATGAGGGACACGGGCTGGCTATTTGGCAAAGTAATATCCGTAGTTTTATTGATAAAATTCGACAACATCCGTGGCTTGGACTCGTATTAAGCATCCGTACATCATATCAACCTGCAATACTTCCATGGGAAGAATTTGGGAATGATTATTGTGTGTGGGCAAGACATTATGGATTTGGGGCTAATACACAAAAGGCCGTACAACTATATTTTAAGGAATATGGTATATTGTATCCTTCAGTTCCACTCCTCAATCCCGAATTTAAAAATCCACTGTTTTTACATTTGTTCTGTGAAGGAATGAAGAACAATGGTTATAAGAAGATACCAGATGGTGTGAAAGGTATAACATCAATAATGAATTTGTTTTTTGATGGTATTGAAAAATCTCTCAGGAAAGCCAAACATTATTCTCCATCAATCAAATGTGTAGACAAGACTGTCCATAAGTACATAGAATTCACAGCCAAAGAAGGAAGGCATGAAATGCCAATAGACACTGCTATAGAAATCTTTTCCGATATTTATCCCCGTGTGTTTACAGAAGGTGAATTGTTGGACTGTTTGATATCTGAAGGTGTTTTCAGCAAAAATGTTTTTTATAATACGGTTGACAAGTACGAGGAGTGCATATATTTCACATATGAACGATTTGAAAATTTTCTTCAAGCAGAATATCTAATAGATAAATTACAATTTGACGATAAAGCTCTAGAGGAATATGTACTAACGATAAAATCTCCTTATATAGTTGGCGGATTATTGGAATCACTGGCAATTTTATTGCCAGAACGTAAGGGGATAGAATTATATGATTCATTACCTAATTTCCATAGTAATAAAGCCATTATAAATGCAGTTCTTTCTAGTTTAATATGGAGAGAGGAAAGAACAATAGACTCACATCTCGACACATATTTTGCAGAATTTGTAAGTAATGAACAATTCAGAGACCGTTTTATTCGAACCGTTATAGAGGTTGCATTTAATCCGGGAAACTATTATAATGCCGATTATCTTCACAAAATGCTGGAACCAATGCGGTTAGCTGACAGGGATGCCATGTGGACACCTACATTATATCGGATTTATAGCAATCAGGATGAAATAATAAAAGATATTATTAACTGGGCATGGGATGAAAGCGATAAGGTCAATATGGATGAAGAGTCTGCTGAGTTGGGAGCTACTTTACTTTCTTGGTTTTTGGCAAGTACCAATCGACAACTACGCGATACAGCGACAAAAGCCCTCGTACAACTTCTGCATAATAGGATGCAGGTACTTATACCACTTTTGGAAAAGTTCTCAAAAGTAGATGATCCATATATTCATGAAAGACTTTATGGTGTAGCATTAGGCTGCGCCGTGAGGTCAAAATCAAAAGAATATTTGGCCAGTTTGTGCCAATACATTTATTCGTCAGTATTTAATGTTGAGGGTGAGGTTTACCCTCACATCTTGCTGCGTGACTATGCACGGAATGTTATAGAATATGCTATTTTTATAGGAGAAAAACTGAATATTGATATTAATAAAATACGACCGCCATATAATAGCTCTTTTGATTATACCTATGTATCTGATGAGGAAATAAAGTCTATATTAGACGAATGCGGGGAATACAAGAATTCTCCGGGTATGTGTAACATGCTTACTTCCATGTTTACAGAACATTCAGCCATAGGCCTTTATGGAGATTTTGGAAGATATACATTTCAAAGTGCATTGAGCAACTGGAAAATTGATGCAGAACGCCTGAGTAACGTAGCCATAAAACTCATTATTGACAAGCATGGATACCGAGAAGACAAGCATGGTACATTCGACCAAAAAATTGGATCTGGAAGAGGACGCTCAACCATACCAAATGAACGAATTGGCAAGAAATATCAGTGGCTGGCCTTACATGAATTGTTAGCTCGTGTAGCAGATAATTTCGAAAAATTAGAATATTCATGGAGTGATAATGTCGTAGAATATGAGGGAACTTGGGAACCAACCGTTCGTGATATTGATCCAACAACTCTTGTTAGAGTAAATGAGAATCGTCAAAATTCAGACCTCAAAGAAGATTTCTGGTGGTATGGAGGGAAATATGCTAACTGGCAGCATGAAATGCCTGATTGGCTTAATATAAAGGATGATATTCCAGCAGCCGAGCCAATTATAGAATTGACAGATGCTGATGGATGCGATTGGCTTGCATTGGAATGTTATCCAGAATGGAATGAACCACATGGCAAAGATTGCATATACAAAAGACTGTGGTATCAAGTAAGAAGCTGCATCATTGACGAAGACAAGTTCCCTCTTGTTTATAAATGGGCAGTGAAACAAAATTTTGGTGGAAGATGGATGCCCGAATGCTCTGATAAATATGAATTGTTTTATCGTGAATATTACTGGTCGCCAGCATATAAACATTTTGATACTGAAGGGCTTACTAAGAGGGGAATATATGATAAGAAAACGAATCGGTTTATAACTCATGCAGAGATAACCACAATCGGTTATTTGTGGGAGGCAGAAGAAGATTATTCTAAAGAAACATCTTTTTACTGTCTCATGCCTTCAAAACAGTTATTTGATGGTCTTAGGATGCAATATGCAGATGAAGAAGGGATATTCTTAAATGAAAAAGGCAAGGTGATTTGTTTCGATGCAGGAGTCGTAGAGAAGTCAAAAAACTATCTTTTAGTCCGGAAGGATGCCCTATTGGATTATCTCAAAACGCATCACAAGAAAATATTGTGGTATGTACTTGGTGAAAAAAACATCATAGGGTTACATAGTTATAATAATATACCTAATCTTCCTATGTGGCTTGTAGTGAGTGGTACTTATACATTGGATGAGGAAGGCAAAGTAACAGGATGTATGAGAACGTCCCATGAGAGATAGCGACTATGCATCTTTTGTTTTTATGGCTTTGCAAGAATCTAATAAGTCTATTCATCTATGAATACACCTTACAAATATGGATAAATTAACTAAAGAACAACGCCATCGTTGTATGTCCGCTATAAAAGGAAGGAACACAAAACCTGAAATACTGGTGAGAAAGTTCCTTTTTAGCCGTGGCTTCCGCTATCGGCTAAATCATCCGCGCCTTCCCGGTCATCCCGATTTGGTGCTTCGCAAATATCGCACTGTCATCTTTGTGAACGGTTGTTTCTGGCATGGTCATGAAAACTGCAAATATTTCCGTTTACCTAAAACCAACATAGATTTTTGGTCAAACAAGATAAAAAGGAATAAGGAACGAGATAAAAAAGAACAATGCCAGCTTGCTGCTATGGGCTGGCATTGTATCACGATTTGGGAGTGCCAACTAAAACCAAAAGTCCGAATACAAACACTTGAGTCGTTAGCTTATACATTGAACCATATTTTTCTTGAAGATAGGAAAATAAAAACATACGAGTTTCATGATACTGACAGTACACTTGTGGCAGCAGAACCAGAAGTGACTTATGGAAGAGATAAGCAACAATAAAGTGCTGTTGCTTATTTTCTCCGATGACTATTCTGTATTTCTTTTTAACTCTATTCCTGCTTTTTCCATCAAGTACTGATGCTGTTCCTTCACCGCCCGATACATCGAATAATACGCAAAGACTTCTTCTTTATATTTCATGCTACTAACCGACGCAGCAACAGCCCACGTAACAATGATAACAATAAAGGTTACAACATATCGGAGTTTAATATGATAGCCACGTATAAACACCCCATTGATATTGGGTGGAATAACCGTTACTGGATTTTTCAACTCATTGATTTTGGCAAATATCTCATCCTGCCGTTTTAATATGCTTTCGGTATTTGCTTCGATATTCATGCGATTGAGATTGTAATCACAAACATGCCTATAGAGGTATTCAAGAAGTTTAGACTTCTGCTTGAATAATTCAATGAGTTTCGGAAACCATAGCGAAAAAGGCAATGTGTCTGGTTGTTGTTTCCAGATATGTTTCTTTACCACAGACAAGGCTTCGTTCCAGCAAGTACAGAAGCTTTTGGCAACTCCATTATAAATGGTCTTTTCGTCAAAGTCCACTTTTACAGATTGTTCCGATTTAGAAACAGTGACATTCTGTTTTTCAATACACTCTTTCAGTTCATTGATACTTTGGCGCAAATTTGCAAGATTTGCAGCTACTACATCTTCTTTCATTATCTTCTACGTTTTGAGGGTTTATAAAAAGGTTCGGTTCTTTGGTTATCCTTGTCTTTGTCGTCTCGCCATCCCAGTTCATTACTTGCTCCTCCACCTCCACTGGGAGTTATGGCTTGATGAGGTTGAACAACCAGTTCCGCTGCCACATTACCCAATGTAGCACAAAGGCTATTAAAACTCAAATCACGGTCAAGTTTAGAACCGGCTATACTATATTCATTTTGACAGAATGATATGCCACGAATTTTATCAGAGTTATCTGTACGATTAAAGCGCATATCTATACCCAAACCTTTGAGAATTCCAAGAAAATCATTCCATGAACGAGATACAGTCAGTGCATCAAGAGTTGCAGAACGTAGATTATACTTCCGTAATTGATAAGGGCGCAAACGGCTCTTGTTTCGGGCTTTACTATTTTTAGGAGCAAAGTATAGTCCATACTCTTTTGTCAAAGTTCGACATACTTTGGCATTGTGTATTCTTTCATTGCTGTCAGAAATGAGATTGCCATCATTGTCTATCCGGTTAAATACCAAATGACAATGAGGATGTTTCGTGTCGTGATGTCGGGCTATGATATATTGAGTATTGCGAATCCCCATTTGTTCCATCCATTTCTTGGCAATCTCTGCCATCAGCGCATCTCCTTCTTCGTTATCGGGGAAACGGTTAATGTCCTGCGAAGAGAAAGCAAGTGATACGTGTTTCACCGGACTTTTTACTTTCGGGCGCATGGACGCTTGTATCTGAAAAGAATCGGCTATGGTTTTATTACTGATGACACAGACACCTTCGTGTGCTAAAAGTATGGCACATTTCTTCTTGTTCTTTTGGTCATTGGCATAATTCACTATTCCTCCGAAATCCGCTCTTGTTTTAATCTTCGCTATCATGGCTATTGTTCTTTACTTGAGTGATAATTCTACTGACTTCTGATATGATTGAGAAGCATTGTTGTTTGACTGCTTCCAAACCATAAGTGTGCATCTGATGGGCAATCTGATTGACATTATTGGCGATACCGGAAAGGTCACGAATAGCCGATACCATTTCAGGGCTGATGCGCTGACAGACTTGACAATCCATTGCTGCCTGATGGCAAAATTCATTGACAGACAACCCAGCCTGTTCCGCTTTGGATTGGATATAAATGTAGTCGTTCTCGGTAAACATTACCCGAAAACATTTGGTACGTTTCTGATAGTTCGCCAACTTAGGGCGACCACCAAGTTTCTTCTCCTTCATATTTATCTTAACTTTCAATGTTCATGAATTGATTTTTTGAGAGTGGCAGTTTATCCGCTTGCCGCATAGGTTTTAGTGGCACTAAAACACAAACTTGCCACTCAAAAAATCTTCCTATATTTCCCCTGCTCTATTCGGCATAGCTTACCATCTTTGATAAAGGCTTCTATCCACTTGTTTGCCGTACTTCCATTCTCACCCAAAGTTAAAACCGCCGCATCATAATCCTTTTTTGTGAAAGTATCGGGTAACATATTATAAAGGGTATTCCTTCGTGCATAAACGCCAGTCTCTTGCGAAGCGGTATAGAATCGTTTGGACTGATTTCCTGACAAATTCTGATAAATGAATACGGCATGATAAAGTAAGGTTTCGCAAATATTCATGGCTGTAGAATAGTCATACTCATGGCAGACCAGTTGCTCTGTCTTGTCATGTGAGGAAGAATTGCGATGTACATTCTCCAAATGCCGGACAGCTGTCAGCACCATCATTATACGATAAGCAATCAGTCCCATCCGTCTGACTACTCCTTGCATCTTGTTATCCACTTCGTCACAACACTCTTCATTCACACGACTGAGGTATTCTATAAAGTGTTCCTGTAAATCGGAGGGAAGGGAGAATGAATAATTTCCCTGTCGTACAAATTCCTCATGCAGATGGCAGAATTTATCTCCCAATAGTTTGAACTTGGCATTCTTGGATTGGGAAATGTCGCTTGTGGCAAACACATTTCTTATACCTCGCTTGAAGCGAATGATATAGAAACAAAAGCGACTCATCAATCCGTTTTCCGCATCAGGTATCAATCTTCTTACTTGTTCGGGAGTTCCAGCCAAAGCTACTGACACTCTTGGATTAGCTACTTCACAATACTCCCTATCCTTGCGACGGCTCAAACTTACCAACTCATGATGAAATGCCTTTCGCAACACATCGGAATAATTACCATAGTCCGACTTCAATGTTTGGCTTAACGTGTCGCCCTCCGATTCAAACAACAGTCCGATTCCGTCATTATCTCCCAGTATCTTCAAGAAAGAGCTTGCGCTGCTATTGGCAGGAATGACAAGCATACGCATGGGCGGCTCAGCTGGCATAGTCATTCCACTATCTTTCTTACCTTTGATATAAGCATTCATCGCTTCTTTATATTCCTGTTCCAATCGTTTTGAGAGTTCATGCAAATTGCGGTTAATGGGTACTACCAGTTCTCTGCATAGGGTTAACGCCCCCTTTCCCATACCTGCATCTGCCACAACAAACAGATAAAGATTCGGAAAAACAATGCGCTCATCGTACACACCACAAACATTATGAAAGCATACCGACAAACACACAATAGTTCCTATCAATATCGTATCACGGTCATCCACCGAAATGGAATTGTTGACAATCTCATGTAGAAAAGGAGGAAGATGCTCAAACACACATTCAGGAAATGCAGGAAGTTCTTCCTCTGACTTTATCCATTTGCCCGTTTTACCATTTTGGATATTTGGCAAAATGGATAAATGTTCTTTGTTGGATGGAGCCAATGAGATTCCGGCTTGATTTGCCAAATGGAAGAAAGAACGGATAGTAATGCCTTGCCCTTTGGAGTGCAGACAATGCGTATATTGTTTATCCGTCTCTTCCTTTTGATAGGTAGAGTAAAACCTGCTGATGCGGTGATAATACTCCCGTCCGTTCTCTCCCAATCCATCAACAAGTGCAAAGCCCAATTCCATCCAATCTTTATAATTGGGTGCTATATCAATGCCACGTTGTTCTATCTCCCGAACAATACTTTCTACATCGTCTTTTACCTTATTATATATAGGATCAATATCAGGCGTATGTGTTTGCAGTATTTCAGAAGGGGCATTCTCCCAATCTTGGGCGGAAAATATTTTCTTCGACATCATCTTTGTATTTAGGGTTAATATATGCTTGTGGATCGTGGGGTAAAAAGCATGAACGAGCCACATCACTGCCGGACATATCCACTGATGGCAAACCTGTTGCTTTGATACAATTAGCAACAGCCTTGAAATATCGGGAATGTTCCCAGCCTTTCAAGTCTACAGGTATTATCCACTTCAATCCATTACCGGATGGACTGACAAATAATAGTTCCGTATCAAAATACTCATGGTTGAGTAGTTGCTGTTTTAACTCCCCTATGTTATCCACATGATCGAAATCCAAACACATCAATCCTGAGTGCATAATCAGTTCCTTCTCATTACGCTTGCGGAATAATCCCGAAAAAGTACAATAGTCGAAATGGGTGGCTTTATATCTTTTGGCTTCGGGAGAAGATAGCATCGAACGCAGAGACTCGGTTTGTAGTTGCGCATAATGCCCGATGACATAGCGATACACATCCACAATGCCTACCGCCCTTATCGGTTCGATGTTTTGAATGGGCTTGCGAAAGAACGAAAAGCAATAATCTGTTGTTCCCATCATCTGATAATCTTTTTAGATTCGACAAATCGTCTAGCTTCTTCCATTAAGTCATCCTGTGTCTTATGCGATTTGTTCTTCAACCAATCATCAATTTCCGATTGCAAGAAAGCCAAAGCCTTATTTATTTTATGTACGGGAATCTGTTTGGTAGATACCCATCCATAAACTGTCTGTTTGGCTGGATGTGATGGCAGATAAGCACAAAGTTCGTCTATATCCATCCACTTGGGTGAATTACTTGCTTGCTTATGTTGCAAGGCATTTACTTTGGATTGTAGTGCTTCTACGGACTCAATCAGGTAGGACAACGCATTCGGCATTTCCTCCAATGAATTTACTTTATAAGCCATTTTTTCTTCGTATTAAAGTTGATGCCGCAAAAGTATAGGGATGCTTATAGGTGCTAAATAGGTGCTTGACCGCCACCAATCAACCGCTCATTTACCACTGACAGATTTAAGTTTCATTAATACGGGAATTTATTGGAAGCCATAATAAAAGGGGAATAAACTACTATTGGGACTAACATATTCCTTACCAAAAGCCTCAATGCTACAAAATACCCCTCAAAAAGCCGATGCCTCGTGAGGGGTAAACAGTGGTAAGTATATGATTGGTATTACATAAGTCATTGGTGCTCAATGGTGGAAGTCCCCACTATAACCTATAAATCCAAATTGTCTATATGCAGCGTATTAGCAGCTTTTTCTTTCTGTTCATTTACGATGTGCGTATAAATCTGCGTGGTTCTGACGTTTGTATGTCCCATCAAAGACTTAATGGTGTATATATCAACACCATTTTCCAACAATAGCGAAGCGAAGCTGTGCCGCCCACAATGGAAGGTGATATGCTTCTTGATGCCGGATGCTTCTATCCAAGCTTTCAAAGGACGGGAAATCCAAGAGGCATCTGTCAATCCCTCAAAAACGAGAGCTTCATCATCATTTGGACGCTCACCGCATAGTTGAAGGGCTTGTTGAATGACTGGCTTATAATCGGGTCGTTTTGTCTTTTGCTGAACTACGACCGCTTGCCATGTGCCTTTACTCGTCTGCTGAATCTGTTTCCATTTCAATGCTTGGATATCACTATGTCGCAATCCTGTAAGGATAGAAAACAAGAACGCACGTTTCAGAACATCATCTTTGCAAGGAGTATCAACCAACATTTGCACTTCATTCATAGTAAGTGCAACACGAGGTGTCTCTATGTTTGTTATTCCTTTTACTTTTGCGCTGATGTCAACCGTCAGATATTCATCAACAAACGCCTGCTTCAATCCGGCTTTGAGAATGGAGAAATAGGTGGATGCCGTATTCTGTGAGATAGTTCCTTTCTTATTACCTCCCATCGGGGCACGTAACAGGAACATCTTGATGTCTTCAAGTAGTTTCACGGAAATCGTTTTAAACGGGATCGGGTTGCCTTGCGAATAGATTTTCAACAATTCTCCCACACGGGTCCAGTTGACTATGATTGAATTAGAGCTATTGGGATGCCGTTTGCTGATGATGCCATTGAAGTACTTGATAAAGTCCTGTTCGCTTCGTTCATTTTGTACCGCGATTTCGTTTTCCTTATCAGTGTAGAGGACGGCACTGTCATATTCGTGCTGGCGTAACTTACGCACATTGTCGGCATAGATACAAGCCTCTTGGTCTATCGTTGAACGGCATTGGATAATTCCATTCAAATCACGCTTAGGCTTATAGTTGAATGTTCCATCCGGCAAGATACGTGCAATGGACGACTTGTCCCAAACAGGTGTGGATATAGTCCGGTTAATGGATTCCACCACACGGCTTGCCCGTTTAGAACCTCTCTTGTAAACCGGGTACGACTCTATAATCAGATACCACTCTTCTTTGTAGTTCGACCTTCTGAGCTTGACGGTCACTTTGGTATGGGGTAATGCTTTCTTCATTCTACTTCTGATTTATATAGATTATCAATTTCTTGTTTGGGTACATACACATAGTTTCCTATTTGTCTTGAGGGGATGGAGTATTTTCTGACGTGCGCCCATACTGAACTATCATTAATATGATATTTCTCACAAATCTCTGTAATGGTATAACAATCCTCTGGCTCTAAGCTATATGTTTTAGGAACAGGCTTTTCTTTTTCTGCAATACTTTCCTGCCTGTTTAGAAAAAGCCTTTCCATTTCGGAGCGTTTGATTCGTGTGAGTCTTGTACCCATGTTGATTACAGGAATACGTCCTAATTTGATTAGACGATAGAGGGTACTGCGTTCTACCCCGAACATAGCTACCGCTTCCTTTACAGAAATATACTCTCTAATGTCTGATACTTGTCGGGCAATGGCTTCTAACTTTGCGTTTCTATCCTTTACGTCCTTTTTGCGTTTCCAAGCCACTTTGCTACATTTAGGAGAACAGTAATGGCTGTCGAGTGTTTTTGCGACAAACACTTTGCCGCAGACCTTGCACTTCCGTTTGATTTCAAATCCGATTGTTGGCATGTTATCTACTTTTAAGTATGTATTAGTATGTATAAGTGTGATTAAGTACCACATTATCTACTTTTTTGTCTTGTCGCAAACATGTCGCAAATAAGAGATAAAAAAGCCCATAGAAAACACATAGCAACCATGAACCCCATAAACGCAAAAAGCGTGCAACTCATTGAGCTGCACGCTTTTGCTTATTGTTTATTATCTGTATCCTTATCGGAATCATTTGACTTCCTCAAAATCTGCATCCTGAATATCTTCTTTGTTATTAGAAGAAGAACCTTGATTAGCCTGTTGTCCTGCACCTGCACCCGGACCAGCCTGAGCGCCACCTTGTGCACCACTCTGAGCATACATTTCAGCGCTGGCAGCCTGGAATGCTGTATTCAGTTCAGCCATGGCAGTATCAATAGCAGCCAAATCCTGTGCCTTATGAGCATCTTTCAGTTTCTGAAGAGCAGTTTCAATCGGGGCTTTCTTATCAGCCGACAACTTGTCACCTAATTCCTTCAACTGATTTTCAGTAGAGAAAATCATAGAATCAGCTTGATTCAATTTGTCAATCTTTTCACGTTCCTTCTTGTCTGCTTCTGCATTAGCTTCAGCTTCGGCTTTCATCTTTTCGATTTCTTCCTTACTCAAACCAGAGGAGGCTTCGATACGGATAGCTTGTTCCTTACCGGTAGCCTTATCCTTTGCAGATACTTTCAAAATACCGTTAGCGTCAATATCAAACGTTACTTCAATCTGAGGAACACCACGACGAGCTGGAGCAATACCAGTCAAATTGAACTGACCGATTGATTTATTCTGTGAAGCCATCGGACGTTCACCCTGAAGTACATGGATAGTCACTTCAGTCTGGTTATCGGCAGCTGTAGAGAAGGTTTCACTCTTACGAGCCGGGATAGTAGTGTTTGCATCAATCAACTTAGTCATTACACCACCCAATGTTTCGATACCCATTGACAACGGAGTAACATCCAGCAATACAACGCCCTTGATTTCATCTGTCAAAACAGCACCCTGAACAGCAGCACCTACAGCAACAACTTCATCAGGATTCACGCCCTTAGAAGGAGTCTTGCCGAAGAATTTCTCTACTAATTCCTGAACAGCCGGAATACGAGAAGAACCACCTACAAGGATTACTTCATCGATATCAGAGTTGCTCAGACCTGCATCGCTCATAGCTTTCTTACAAGGTTCAAGACAAGCCTGAATCAAATTGTGAGCTAAAGCTTCAAATTTAGCACGGGTCAAAGTCTTAACCAAGTGCTTAGGCATACCGTCTACGGGCATGATGTATGGCAGGTTGATTTCAGTTGAAGTAGAAGAAGACAATTCAATTTTTGCCTTTTCTGCAGCCTCTTTCAAACGCTGCATTGCCATCGGGTCTTTTGTCAAATCCGCACCTTCGTCATTCTTGAATTCCTGCACCAACCAATCAATGATCACTTGGTCGAAATCGTCACCACCCAAATGAGTATCACCATTAGTAGAAAGTACTTCGAACACACCACCACCAAATTCAAGGATAGAGATATCAAATGTACCACCACCAAGGTCGAACACAGCAATCTTCATATCTTTGTGAGCCTTATCAAGCCCATAAGCCAAGGCAGCGGCTGTCGGTTCGTTCACAATACGTTTAACCTCCAAACCTGCAATCTGACCAGCCTCTTTAGTAGCCTGACGTTGTGAGTCCGAGAAGTATGCCGGAACGGTGATAACGGCTTCTGTAACTTCTTGTCCCAGATAATCCTCAGCTGTTTTCTTCATCTTCTGCAGAATCATAGCTGAAATTTCTTGCGGAGTATAAAGACGTCCGTCGATATCTACACGTGGGGTATTATTGTCACCTTTCACTACTTTATAAGGGACACGGGCTATTTCCTTCTGTACCTGATCCCAGGTTTCACCCATGAAACGCTTGATAGAAAAAATAGTACGTTGCGGGTTAGTGATTGCCTGACGTTTTGCAGGATCACCTACTTTACGTTCGCCACCGTCGACAAATGCAACGATAGACGGAGTAGTACGTTTACCTTCACTGTTTGCGATTACTACCGGTTCATTACCTTCAAATACTGAAACACATGAGTTTGTGGTTCCTAAGTCAATACCAATAATCTTTCCCATAATTATATATCTTTATTTATTTGTTTTCAATTAAACTGATTTCTTGGCGAATGGTTCACGAAGGATTTCTTTTTTTCTTTGGTGCACCAACCGCACGTCCTTCATAAAACAAACGGTATGCCAAAAATAAGAATGTGACAAAGGCTGACAAAATGACTGATTTATTTGTTATATGATACTTTTAGATGGATTTATATAAGGCAAGAATGTCAGAATTCCACCAAACAGAATACTTGTCAGCATCCTACCATAATGCCATAAATGCAATCGGCCTATTTTCTCGTTTATGAGAAAATAGGCCGACCATATCTATTTGAATGTATATGGATTATCGTTTCTTCAACACCAGCAATTCATTTCCATTTTCACCTAATAAGTATACTTTATTATCTTTCATGCTGAAACTTTTTGTTTCATTCAAAGCATTCAGCACAATAGTTTCAGTTTCCATATCAGGACACATCATCATGGTAGTAGCAACATTGTCAAATCTCAAAGAATTGGGTTTTCCATCTTCCTGCGTTAATGCACCATTAATAGTATTACAGCCCATATTACCGTAAATGCGGCTTTCATCCAAATTAAAACCGATAAAAGGAGTTACCTCAGCCGTACCTACAATTTTCTTTCCATTCACCAATTCAATAACCCATTCTCCTGAAAGATCAGACAGTGACACTTCCGGAGCCGCCTTCTTTTCCAAAGTCATCAACGGCTGACCATCTTGATTACATAGAGTTATCACACTAGGCTTGTCAGAAACCGTCTGGAAAGAAGTCACTTTATCCAATGCACCCAATACCATCTGCTCAGTCTTCATATCAGGGCACATCATGCGGGTACTTCCTATCTGTCCAAACTTCAATGTACCTGGCTTCAGAGAGTCGGCTTCAAAACTTCCCATCATACGGTTACATCCGCTATTTCCATAAATACGTTTCTGAGCTACATCAAAACCAATGAAAGGCATTCTCTCTGTAGATATCTTTTGTCCATCCACCTCTGTAATATTCCATTCCCCATCCAGAGAAGAAACAGACAACATATTCTTTCCACTACCACAAGATACAATCAATGCTCCGGCACAAATAGCCATCATTTCTAATACTAGTTTTTTCATATTATTTTTTTGTTAAATCTGTTAGTTTAGTGTGCAAAACTAACCATTTTATTTTTCACTATAGCAATTATACACAAAAATTTTATACCTTTGTATCAATTTATATATACTAACACTTAAAGCGATGAAAAAGTTTTTAACCATTTTAATTGGGGCAACAAGCTGTAGCTTATGCACTTATGCACAAAACGGATATATAGTCACGACTACTTCACAACAAACAAGTATTTCCGTAGAGTCTTTGGAAAAACAGTTTATAAACGATCATTTCAAGCATTACAACCTGTGTGACTGGACACCAGGCATGAAATTCATGGTGATACCGGAACGTAAAGACATCATTATTCCTCCTTTTAAATCGACGGAGACTAATAAGGAGGTGGATACAGGAGATTTAAAACATAAAATTTTTGAATATCTAGGTTCGGAAATTACCGAACGGGGTTTTGTACATTTTAACTTTGAATGTGAAGGGCAACAATATTATCACGAACTTAAAAACACCACTTTGGAACAATATTGCCTAAAGCCCAAAGCTGGTATCCCTACCCTTGCCTACCTGGGTGATGTGGACATAGCCAAAGAACTGCTGGAAGGACAAACCCTATATATGCGTACCAATAAAGTACATATAGATGATCCCAACAGCATATCGGGCTATAAAGAGGTCCCGATTGGTATAAATGAAGAAGTAACAGTAACAGCTGTCGGAGTGGGCAGCCGCGCATACCCTGTAAAAATCGTATTCCAAGACAAGAGAGGAAACACCTACTATCAGCCGGTAGCTATATCAAAGACTAATTGTGGCATGGCAGACAGTGATTTTATTATGGAAAATAAAAATAAATATTTTCCAAATTCATTTAGCTTCAGTGATGCAAATACAAAAAAATCAAAGAATCTGATGAGTAAATATGGAAAAAAAACTGTCTATCTGAAAGCGGAAACGGAATGTCTGGATGAAACAGACACTCCGGTGAGACTTCCCCGATATACACAATTCACCATCAAAAATATAATCTCACAAAACAACTCTCCTTACGTCTTTTTAGAATTGGAAAACATAGATGGAAAGAATTATAAGATAAAAGCTGCATTCACCCATACGAGTGTAGTTGATGTGATTTTACAATCAGACAATTATTTTACGGATCTATTCGGCATAGGCAACTTACGAGCCAAGTATCCGAATATCACAGAAGAAGTTTGGAACATGATAAGCCGCGGTAAGGTACGGAAAGGAATGACAACCGACGAATGTCGTTTGGCTTTGGGTAATCCCATACGCATTCATATAGTCACGGGTGGCCATGAAACATGGTCCTACGAAAGAAAAACATTAGATTTCACCAATAAGAAACTAGATCATATCAACTAATACCCAAAATATTTTGTTATCTTTGCCCTGTGAACGGTAATGTTTGCCGGGCATTTTATTTTAACAAGAATAAAAAACAGCAAATGGGTAAAGTATTAATTATCGGTGCAGGCGGTGTAGGTACTGTCGTAGCACACAAAGTGGCTCAGAATCCGGATGTATTCACTGACATCATGATCGCCAGCCGTACAAAATCAAAATGTGATGCAATCGTAAAAGCTATCGGCAATCCAGCTATTAAGACTGCACAGGTAGATGCGGACAATGTAGACGAACTGGTAGCCCTGTTTAATAGTTTCAAACCCGAAATCGTCATCAATGTAGCTCTGCCTTATCAAGATCTGACCATCATGGAAGCTTGCCTGAAGGCTGGAGTGAATTATCTGGATACAGCAAACTATGAACCGAAAGATGAAGCTCATTTCGAATACAGTTGGCAGTGGGCTTATAAGAAACGTTTTGAAAACGCAGGACTGACAGCTATACTGGGTTGTGGGTTCGACCCGGGAGTAAGTGGTATTTATACAGCCTACGCTGCAAAACATCATTTTGACGAGATGCACTACTTGGATATTGTGGACTGTAATGCCGGTAACCATCACAAAGCGTTTGCTACCAATTTTAATCCTGAAATCAATATCCGCGAAATTACTCAGAACGGACGTTATTATGAAGAAGGCAAATGGGTGACCACCAAACCATTGGAATACCACAAGGATCTGACTTATCCCAATATCGGTCCTCGTGATTCCTACTTGCTGTATCATGAAGAGCTGGAATCATTAGTTAAGAATTTCCCGACTATCAAACGTGCTCGCTTTTGGATGACTTTTGGTCAGGAATATCTGACTCATCTGCGTGTCATCCAGAATATCGGTATGGCCCGTATTGACGAAATAGATTATAACGGAGTGAAAATTGTTCCGTTACAATTCCTAAAAGCCGTACTCCCCAATCCACAGGATCTAGGAGAAAATTATGAAGGCGAAACTTCTATCGGATGCCGCATCCGAGGCGTAAAGGATGGCAAAGAACGTACTTACTATGTTTACAACAACTGTAGCCATCAAGAAGCTTACAAAGAAACTGGAATGCAGGGAGTGAGCTATACAACAGGAGTTCCTGCCATGATTGGAGCCATGATGTTCCTGCAAGGATTGTGGAAACGTCCAGGAGTATGGAATGTAGAAGAGTTTGATCCCGATCCATTTATGGAACAACTGAACAAACAAGGGCTGCCTTGGCATGAAGTATTTGATGGTGATTTAGAACTTTAAAAAGTGATTAACGGCCCATGGTAAGTAATTCATACCTGCGGCCACAATAACCATAAATCATTAACCACTAAAAAAATGAACATAGGAGATAAAGTCCCAGAAATATTAGGCTTGAACGAAAAAGGAGAAGAAATTCGTTTAAGTGATTACAAAGGAAAAAAGATAGTACTCTATTTTTATCCTAAAGATATGACATCGGGTTGTACTGCCCAGGCATGTAACTTGCGTGATAATTATGCGGAACTGCGCGCCCATGGTTATGAAGTAATCGGTGTCAGTGTGAATGATGCCAAATCGCATCAGAAATTCATTGAAAAGAACGAGCTGCCCTTTACTCTTATTGCCGATACCGACAAGAAGTTGGTAGAACAATTCGGAGTATGGGGAGAAAAAAGTATGTACGGACGTAAATATATGGGTATATTCCGTACGACTTTCATCATCAACGAAGAAGGCGTGATTGAACGTATCATCTCTCCCAAAGAGGTGAAAACAAAAGAACACGCACAACAAATTTTATAAACCAACAGATTTATGGCAAAAAAAGATAACGAAGAAATTCCATTCTCAGCAGCTCCAGGTGCCGGAAATAGTGAAAAACTGAAAGCACTGCAAGCTGCAATGGATAAGATAGAGAAAACTTTTGGTAAAGGCTCTATCATGAAAATGGGTGATGACAACGTACAGGAAGTGGAAGTGATTCCTACCGGGTCTATCGCCTTGAACGCCGCATTAGGGGTAGGCGGCTATCCCAAAGGTAGAATCATAGAAATTTATGGTCCCGAATCATCCGGTAAGACTACATTGGCTATCCATGCCATTGCTGAAGCTCAGAAGGCAGGCGGCATTGCAGCTTTCATTGATGCCGAACATGCTTTCGACCGTTTCTATGCGGCCAAACTGGGAGTGGATGTAGATAACTTATGGATATCACAACCCGATAACGGTGAGCAGGCACTTGAAATTGCTGAGCAGCTAATACGATCATCCGCTATTGATATCATTGTTATCGACTCTGTCGCGGCATTGACTCCAAAAGCTGAGATTGAAGGAGATATGGGTGATAACAAAGTAGGTTTACAAGCGCGTTTGATGTCTCAGGCTTTGCGTAAGCTTACGTCAGCCATCAGCAAAACCAATACAACTTGTATTTTTATCAACCAGTTGCGTGAAAAAATCGGTGTCATGTTTGGTAATCCAGAAACAACTACCGGTGGTAATGCTCTGAAATTCTATGCTTCCGTACGTTTGGATATCCGTCGCTCCACTCAACTGAAAGATGGTGAAGAAGTAATCGGCAACCAGACTAAAGTAAAAGTAGTGAAAAACAAAGTGGCACCTCCTTTCCGTAAAGCCGAATTCGATATCATGTTTGGTGAAGGTATCTCAAGAGCTGGTGAAATCATTGATTTGGGTGCTGATTTAGGCATCATCAAGAAAAGCGGTTCATGGTACAGCTACAACGAAACCAAACTGGGACAAGGACGTGACGCTTCCAAACAAGTGATTCAGGATAACCCCGAACTGGCGGAAGAACTGGAAGGTTTGATTTTCGCAGCACTGAAAGAGCAAGAATAAACCGTTCTCACATATATGCAATATATTACATTCATGACCAGTATATACAAAAACAATACATGTTAATAAAAAAACCGTTTTAACCATAATAATAAGGTTAAAACGGTTTTATCCTTAAACATTATTTCCAATCACAATTTTTCAACTTTTATAAAAGACTTGTATCCCATATTTTACAAAAAGCATCTACTTTTTCAATTCAAATCCTAACATCAGCCCGTCATAAGCTTCAGCTACACTGTTAAGAGTGGCAGCTGTAGAATTTACTTTGGAAGCCGCTCCAGTAATCACCTTTAGAATAGACATCAACTTATCGGCATTAAACACAAGACTCATACTATTACCTGTCACTGTCACATAAGCTACCGTCTGTATGCCCAACTTACTTTTCATAATAATCGTCTTAGCTTCCTCATCAAAAACATAAGTGCCGCTTACCGTACGTCTTTTCAATATATATGAATAAGTACCATCCTCCTTGAAAATATACTTAATACTAGTCAAACCAATCTTATCATATATAGTCTGTAATTTTTCTTCCACTTCTTTGGCCGCTACCTCTCCACCAGCCTTTGCCAGTAACTGATCACTCTCGAACTGACATTCAGGAGCCTGATAAGACCAAGTCCCCACAATAGAATGAGCCGTAGTAGCCTTGTTACCAATTGCCGCCTTTGCCACTCCTGTCAATATAGATTTCAAATCCTGCGCCTCAGCATGAACAGAACACATACATAATAACAAAACAACTCCCCACCATTTAAAAACATTCTTTTTCTTCATATACTTAATTACTTATAATATTCAACGACAAAGATAAAACAAAGAGACGAAAAGATAAATAACATCACATTGTAATTTAACAAAATATGCTACGTTATGAAATAGAACATATATAATAGGAAACAAACGATAAAGGACAAGTTGCAGCCTTATCACCACATACTTGTCCTTTATTTCAAGAAAATACCTTTTAACAATCTCTTACCTCATCACAGTTATATTACAATAGATAATTCAATCATTCTTATTTCCATTCACTATGTTGCTCCAACATCGGATTCGTATCAATCTCACCTTGCGGAATAGGCCAAACCAAATCTTGCGCACCACGAAGATTACCCCGCGAAACTACTCCAAAGCCATAGAATGACTGGTCTTTCTGCATACGCTTTTGAGCATTTTCAAATTCTCCCCAACGGTAAAGATCTGCAAAACGCAAATCTTCAAAAGCCAATTCCACACGGCGTTCGTGACGTACAATGGCGCGCAATTCTTCTTTATTCAAATTAGTTCCTTCCACTACTTCTACCGCTGGCATACCAACACGAGCACGAACTTCATTAATATATCCTGTTATTTCGGCTTGTGGATAACCACCTTTCTCAATCATAGCTTCAGCAAGTGACAAAAGTACCTCTGCATAACGGATAACATAGAAGTCAAGACTACCGTCATATTCATTAACTGTATCTTCTGGAGTGTACCATTTACGAATACAACAGGTAGAACTTGCCGGCAAATTATTAGTAAACAGTTTTCCGTTCCATTCCATACCAGGTAACATCAATGTACCTTTCATACGAGGATCACGATTCTCATAACGTCCCATATCCGGATTAGCCTTCGTATGGGCTCCTTGAACAAGACTTCCTTTAAATAAAGGTGACTTATCGATGGGCAACCCATCTATACAATAAAAATCATCACACAAGTTCATAGAACCTTCAATAGCATTCATTGGAGCAGACCAACAAACCCCAAAGCAACTTCCTTCACCTAATCCCGGACCTTTAAAATGGACACTCAACAATACTTCTGCTGCCGTTTCATTTTGCTCTTTAAACAAATCAGCATAATTGGCAGCATAATCAGTTCCGTCACCCGACTTAAAAAGCTGCACTTTTCCTACTACATTTTTATAAGCCGTTATTGCCTCGTCCCAACGTTGATTAAAAAGAGCAATTCGTCCCATAATGGCATAACCTGCTTCTTGGGACATACGTCCTTTTTGCGCTTTCCCTATAACTGGTATTTTAGGAATCCAAGTCTTCAAATCTTCCAGCAAGGACGAAATAATCTGGCTACGTTCCGCCTTGGGAGCCTGTGCTTCAGCCAAAGTTAAAGGTTTCGTCAGATAAGGGACATCACGGAATACGGAGGTCAGATTGCAATACATCAAAGCTCGTAATGCTATTGCTTCCGCCTTGTATGCATCTATCTTTTCAGCCTCCATCGGAATACGTTCCACATTCTCTACCAACATATTACAACGCTTAATCACTTCATAATTAGCATTCCAGTACATAGAAAAGCATTCATCGGTAGTGGAAGAAGCACATTTCGAGATAGAACTTCCCAGCATCCAATCACCCCATGTGTGGTCTCCATTATCCGTACTGGTTTCACGTCCTAGAAATCCAAACTTCCAGCCATCAATATTGTCATCATATAAATTCTGGCTCTGCATGGCATCATAGCAAGCTGTCAAAGCCATCAATGCATCCGATTCGGTCTGCCAATAAGTGGTTTGAGAAGGCTGATTCGGAGAATCCGTCTGCAAAAAACTATCTGAACATGCACTGGTAACCAATAACACTCCAGAAAAAAATAAAACTCTGCATATATTTTTTGTACTTTTTACCATAATGTATATCCTCCTTATAAGTTAGAATTGAATATTTAGCCCAAATGAATAAGTGCGCATATTGGGATGTACGTCATTTCTAGCATCACCCGATGTTTTTTCCGGATCCCAGTTTTTCAAAGACGTAAATGTCAAAAGGTTGCTTCCGGCAAAATAAACACGGACACTGGAAACACCCATCTTAGCAAGTCCAGGCTGACGGAATGTATAGCCGAATTCCAAGTTCTTCAAACGTAAGTAACTGGAATTTTCTAACCAGAATGAAGAATAAGAATCATTCATAGTATTACCCAATGCTGGCATAGAAGCATTTACGTTGCCGGCAGAATAACGATCCAACCAACGTTCGGTTAAGTTACCGCGAATATCGGTAGAAGTTTCCCAACTGTAACGGTAAATACCTCCCACTCCTTGCCAAAAAGTAGACAAGTCAAAATTCTTCCAAGAAGCTCCTAAATTGAAGCTATAAGAATATTTAGGAAAAGGATTGCCAATAATATCACGATCATCAGCAGTAATATTACCATCATCATTCAAATCAGCATACATAATATCGCCCAATTTAGGAGCCACACCATTTTGTTTAATGATTTCCCCTTTTGAATTAGTACGCTGTAAATCAGCTTCTGTACGGTACATACCAATCGCTTTATATCCAAAATAAGCGCCAATAGGATTGCCAATACGATTGATTGTTTGCCCACTTATTGTTTCTTCCAAACCGCCCATTTCCAGAATTTCGTTCTTCACGTGTGACAAGTTGAAACCTACATTCCAAACCCAATCGCCTTTACTATCCGAGTAATTCACATTCCATTCCCAACCACGATTGCGGACAGCACCCACATTCTGATAAGGAGCATTAAGAGAACCTAAGAATATGCCTGGCATAGCTAATTGCATCAAGATATCAGAAGTTTTCTTATCAAACCATTCAAAAGTAGTCTGTATCCTATTATTAAAGAATCCAAGATCAAGGGCCACATTGATGGAGCGGGTCGTTTCCCATTTGATGTCTTCATTTGGAACAGAAGTCTGTACCATACCAGCCTGTTTGTCCCCACCTTGGTCAAAGAAATAATTTCCGCTTGCGCCCAAAGTAGCCGCATAAGCATAATTACCGATTTCCTGGTTACCCAACTTACCCCATGATAAACGCAACTTTCCAAGGGAGAAGTTTTTATAGTCTTTCATTAATTCTTCATTCGAAAACACCCATCCTCCTGATACGGAAGGAAATGTAGCGTAACGATTGGCTTTAGGCATACGTGATGAACCATCGTGGCGAATATTGAACTCAAACAAATAACGGTCATCATAACCGTAATTCACACGACCAAAAAATGACTGGAGTTTATATTCTTCCGAATTGCCTTTTGCACCCGGATTAATTGTTCCTCCATCAAGTTCATAAATATTTTCTGTAGGAAAGCCCTGTATGGAAGCAGTCGTTTTATAAAAGCGCGAGCCAATAACAGAGTGCCCTAACAACACATTAACATTATGTTTATCAAATTGTTTGTTATAAGTCAACAGGTTCTCACTCGTCCATGTTGCATTGCGATACCAATAATCCTCCTCCTTATTCGTTTCCCCTGCCGCTTTTCTAATATTTCCTTCTGCATCATAACGGGCAGGAGATTTGGGAGAATAAGATTTCGTTGCATTTAAATCAAAAGCATAAGCAAAACTGGTCTGGAACTTCAATCCGTCCCATAAATCAATACCTGCAAAAACCTTACCGTTAAAACGCCAATACTCATTGCTGCGGTGCCCTAAAGACATTGACTCTACAGGATTCTTCATCAGTTCGGCACTCAATGACGAACCATCTACATAGCCGTAGTGTCCGTTAGAATACATCACCGGCACAGTAGGACGAGTAAACCAGGATACATAACGCATGATTCCACCTTCGCCGGAAGGTGCGACAGCAGGAGTAGTCACATTATTCTTATTACCGGATAAGTTCAATCCAAAAGTAAAACGTTTGTAACGAGTATCAATATTCGAACGAAAAGAAAAGCGTTCTACTCCTGTCTTCATCATGATACCATCTTGATTGGAATAGGCCACCGAAGTCATAAAACGGGTATTTTCATTACCTCCTGATACAGACAGATGATGCTGGTGCATACTAGCATTACGCAATACAGCATCCAGCCAATTGGTATTTGCATAATGATCCGGATCTGATCCGTCTTGCAACTTTTGCAAAGCTTCCGGTGAAAAAGTTCCAGTGCTCACTTCGTTTTTCATCAAAGCCCAATTATAACCATCCACATAATCGGGAACAATACCTGGGGTCTGCAAAGTATAACTACCTGAATACGAAACCTTCACTTTGCTTGATGCCTGTCCCCGCTTAGTAGTGATCAAAATAACGCCATTAGCAGCACGCACACCATAAATAGCTGCCGATGCCGCATCCTTCAATACAGAAATGCTCTCAATATCGGCAGAAGGGATTTCTGCAATTTGTGAAATACTACCTTCCACCCCGTCAATCAACACCATCGGATTATTATTCCCAAAGGTACCAATACCACGAATCCTGATTTCTGGATTATCATTACCAGCTTGTGCACCGTTCTGAGTTAGTACTAAACCTGGCAAACGTCCCTGTAGCAAAGTAGTTGTATTAGCCACCGGAATATCTTGAATATCTTTTGCTGATACGGAAGCAACAGATCCTGTCAAATTCACTTTCTTCTGAGTAGCGTATCCTACTACCACCACTTCGTCCAGCTTTTTGGAGTCTTCTTCCAAAATAATTTTAAAATTATTTTTACTCCCTACCGGCAGGATCACATCCTGATATCCCAAAAAGCTAATCACTAAAGACTGGGAAGGTTGCACCTTCAACTGAAAAGCACCGTCTATATCAGTCACCACTCCCTGCATAGTACCCTGTACCATTACACTAGCTCCTATAATAGACTCACCGGATGAATCATACACCTTACCTGTCACTATACGTTCCTGTGCGTATACCATAAATGAAAATATCATCAGGACGCCTGCCAAAACCACGCGAAATAATTTTTGCCTTTGTCTTTTCATAATTTCAATTTAATTAAGTTAATAGGTTACTTATAATTTGTATTACAACAAATATCAGAATAGCTTTATTTCCATTGATAATGACGTACCCAGTCCACTTCCATCTCCACTGGTAAATCCGTAGAGTCCACTGGTCCTACCCAAGTACCTCCTAATTGCATATCAATCAACAAATATTGGGGAATATCAAAAGGAAATTGACCTTCTTGTTCCGTTTCGATACGAGGATAAACAAAATGTCGTTTTCCATTCACATGAAACACCAAACTGTCCGGCCAAAAATCTACCCCATATACATTAAAGTCCTCAGGATTAATGGATGTAGTGCCTCCATGTTTCGGATTATTCTCTATCCCCAATGTATAAGTATAGTGCGAATGCACGGTTTGATAAACAATAGAATCATAATTCAAACGTTCCATAATATCTACCTCTCCTCCCATAGGCCAAACATATTTATCAATTTCATAAGGCAAAGTCCATATAGCCGGCCATGCTCCTCTCGCCCCATGCAATCTAGCTCTTACTTCGATGCGTCCCCGATGAAAAGCATGCTTGTCTTTTGTCCACAATCCCCCAGTCAGATACTTCGCCGTATCTACATCCATATTATCATTCACAATTCCCTTTAATATTAAACAACCATCACGCATTTCATAACAACGATTATCAAATGACTGAGTATTTTGCCAATCAGGTCTTCCGCGAGGTATGCGGCTCCATATTGTGGTATCAGGTTCCGCACCATCAAAATTATCTTCCCACACTAATTCCCATTTCGGTGTATGAGTACAAGCAAGCATACCACATACCGACAATAATAAAAGTATAACATTTTTCATACTACATTAATTTTGGTTCACAAAACTTATTTTAAAAATTTAATTGGCAAACTTAGTCTATTTATCAACTAAAGAGATCAGAAATTGTATAAATCAAGTCCATTTCTGTCTAATAAGGGGATATTTCTCAATTTTTATTTCTAAAATATCTTAGTATTCTTA
>ERZ1027259.232-NODE-232-length-27660-cov-7.392212_pt1 | contig 27660 bp, 36 predicted proteins | sample MGYA00519260_ERZ1027259 | MGnify/ENA primary metagenome ERZ1027259 (study PRJEB26926, sample SAMN06164549) | human gut metagenome | biome: ENVO:00009003; feature: ENVO:2100002; material: ENVO:00002003 | host: Homo sapiens | place: USA | collected 2012 ...
CTTCTAGCTTCGTCGGCAGCGTCAGATGTGTATAAGAGACAGCCCTTCAGATAGCCATATAAACCCACTTTATCTTGGCCACTATCTTTACCCATGACTACGCCTGTAAATTTATTTTGGCTATCTTTTGTTCCTGCACCAACCTGTGGAGCGAATACATATTCTCCACCGCCAGTATCAAGAGCTATTCCATCCCAACCGTTGATAGCTTCATTACCATAAGTATCAAGATACATAATAATTGGATGAATTAATCTATCGTTACTATTTGGAATAGCAAGATTTAATAAACCGATATTGCTCTAATCATTATCCTTATTATCCTCAATATCCTTAATATTCTCAAAGATAAGGCTAGAAGCTGGTTCTAAATATTTCTTACCATTATCTGTCTTAATAGTAAGGATATTGGTGTTTAACGAGGTAATGTTATCATTATAAGCTACATCATTATAATAGAAGTTAATATCGTTACTATAGAAAGAGGGAGTTAAACCAGAAGAATTATATTTGATATAAGACGGAATAGTATCAATATCAATAGCACTCGCCAAGGTAGAACCAACGATAACATCAAGAGGATAAGAAGCGTAGATATTAACCGAGCTATTATCTTTAATAGTAACTTGAACTCTCACATAGAAAGCTAACTTTGCATCAGGGGTGTCTGCGGAAATCGTAGGTATACCACGCACTAGGACTCGATCAACGGAATCAGTAACTATTTCTTTGTTCTCTACTGTGACATTTGTTCCTTGCCATTTATATGTAATAGAATACTTACTATTACCGTTAATCAATTCTCCATCTTTATAAACATAACAACGAACGCTAATATCATTAGTCCATCCATTATTATATCTTAAAGGCTGTAATCCACTTAACTTTACGCCGTCTGAATTACATGGACGAATCGCGGTAATATAGGTAGTACCATTAGTTCCCTAGTCGCCATCTTTCAAACAAAGAATCTCTTTATTAAATAGATAAATAGATTCTGTAATCGTTCTTATTTTTACAATAACTGTATTATTACTGAAATTAACTCTATACTTCTATTTAATATTGTAGTGTAAAATATTATATTTGTCAACCCAAATATTCTCAAGCATGGAGTTGTCCGGACTATAAGCAAGCTCTTTAGAGGTAGGGATCTCGTACTCTTTATTATTCGCATCTTTCATTAACCAAGACACGAAATAAGAAGTACCAAATCCTTCCTTCCATGCTAGATTAACCTATAGAGTTCTTTCTTTCTCTGCGTCTTCAATAGAAATATCGCCATTAGCATCGTATCTAAAGGAATCTTCACCGATGTAACTAATAGTTACATCATCTTCGCTCTCACTATTCACAATAGTATGTTCTAAAGTTCCGATAAACTCTCCCGCAGAATTATATACCATGCAATAGAAAGTCACAGAACTGTATTGCAAATAAGAACTTACGACAATCTCGGACTTCTTTTCTCCTTCCGGCACAGAGCTGTAACTATTGTCTGGATAAGATAAATACCAATCTCCCACCAAAGACTCACTATCAACATTATTTCTAATCTGTAGTTTAATATCAGCACCGTCAGTAACTTGCTCAATAGAATAATCATAACTTGCATTACGATTCCATATAGCAATTTCCGCAGTTAGAGCAATATTATCATTATAAACGACTACTAACTTATACTTCTATTGATATAGAATATCAGTTGCATCAAGAGTAAGAGAACTAGATGTCTATCCGGCAATCTTTCTCCATCCGAAACCCGCGGACTTGCTATATTCATCGCTGCCAACAACCACGCTTAAATCTCTCTCATACCATTGACAAACACATTTCTTACTATCCATAATATCTTCACCATTATAAATTAAGCGTCCAACTAAATTCAAGCTAGATACTTTATCCGTAAAGGCAATACCTTTAGGGGCAGAAATCGTGAGATAATAAGTCGTATCACTTAAATCCTGCATATCAACATACTAAAGGGAAATATCTTTTACAAAAATATTAGCAACAGTTCTATTCTCTTCATCTGTAACTATGCCATTCTTAACAATTTTATCATAGACAAAGTCTTCTTCAAAGAGTCTAATAGATTTAAGCCCCATTAAATAGTTCTTCTGCGCCTTAAGGATAATCTACTGCGGAGAATAGACTGAGAATCCATAAGGATTACCATTAAAGTTCTAGAGATCTAATCTATATTTTACACTACTATTATCCTTGGTATAAAACTCAACTTCAATACCATAATTACCTTGATTATGGACATTATGGAACTAAGTTAAAAAAGAGGCTTTCAAGCGAATATATTCATAATTGTTAGAGTATTGTTGGAATAGACCGTGATACCCATTCTACTCATATTCTTCGCTATTTTGAAAAATATAAGTAGAACTTCCGATCTCTCCAGCTGGCGTTCCCGCAATTACTCCGTAGCTTTGTGAAGCGTCATAAGCTCCATCATATAATGCATCAAAAGTAGGAGATACTTCAAATACAGAATTAGTTAAATCAGATAACTAAGCGTCAGATAAAGACTTCGCAGTTACTAAAGAAGTAATCAACTTCTTATTAGAAAAATTACCTTCTGGCACCTTGACATAAACCACGTCTTTAATAGAATAGCTTTTACTAGTATCCTCACTAAACGCGGAAAAGATATTACCGTTATATCTAACTTTGTATTCTCCAGCATCTACATCTACAATAGAATAAACGGTGGCTTGGATAGTTTTATCATATTTTAACTATCTTAGCTTTTCTTCCGTAATAATATCCATAGCCTGTAATAGCTGTTCAGATATATTATTCATGTTTATCTCCTTTCACTCCTTTAATAAGGAGAGCTAAAAAGCTCTCCTTATTAAGTCTTTCTTCTGGCCCACTGTGCAGCATCATTAGTAAGACTAATAAATGCTTCCTCAATTTCAGTGCGGCTAGTCACGTTCGGGAACTCTACTTTATCAATATGAACAGTTTGCTCAATAGAATCTTGAATTGGTGTAGTAGCGATTGGATTGAGCTTCTGACCCATAAGAGCCATTGCCGCAATCGCATTACCGTCAAGAGATTTCTCAATAGACTTAAACAAATCAGTGCCGATAGTTCTTACAGCTTGGACTGCTGCAAGAATATTCTCGGTATCACTTTGATTTAATACCAATTCCTTTTGATGGAGGAAAGCAAGTTTCGCGTCATCAAATATACCAGTATATCCACCAGTAGCAAATCCAGGAATGCCCAATGCTTGCATTTTTTTCTTCCATTCTTCTTCACTTTTATATTGGCCAACAGAAGTAGAATCTTTATAACGGTTATCTGCCGCATCTCCACGAGTTCCAAAATATTCTTCTGTTAATCCCATATCATCAATTTTATTTTCCCGTTGACTTGTTAATTCTTTATATTCTTTACTTCCATATTCTAACCATCCATTAGCAATACCATCCATAATAACACCAGAATAATCGGTATTTGGATCATAACCCTTACTAGAATTGCCTTTAGAAGAAGAAGATGCTGCAAATTGAGCTTGTTGAGAAGCAAGAGCGCGCAATGCTTCAACGGTATCCCAGATGGATTGCGCTAACTCTAAATAACCATCAGAAGCATTTTGAGCCGCATCAATCATATTCCACAAAGTATCCTTAGCTTCATCGCCGCGCTCTCTTAATTGATCAGTAGCTTCAGAAACCTTATCAGTTTCTTGCGCCAAGTTATCAAGAGTAGTACCAGTTTCAGAAGCAACATTTTGAACTTTATCCTTATAGTTATCAAAATCTCGTTGCGCTTGATCTAATAACTTGCGGAGTTCATCCTCAAAATTCGTTGTATTTTGAGTCATGTCGTCAAGATCCTTGGCATAAGTATTATTGAACTTGTCGATAAGATCGGTATTGTTGCCCGCAATCTCTTTTAGCTGTTCGCTATTCTTCATCAAAATATCAGCAATACTTTCACCAGAATCGGCTACTAATTGCTTCAATTCTTCTGTGGTAATGCCAGTTAAGTCGGTAATAGTATCACCTGTGATAATCGCGTTATCAATCAGGTTCTTATTACCTGCTTCTGTCATATCAGCGATCGCGTTTTGCTTCTCTTCTTCGAGATACTTAATCTTTTCGCTATAATACTTATAGATTTCTTGCGCCTGCGCGGAGCGTTCTTCGTCAGTAAGTGTCATATCGGAGTAGATGTCTTTAATCTTATCCTGACACTCTTGCCAAGTGGAAACAATCTCGCCCGTTACATCAGTTACCTGTTGTTTAGCGATATTATACCAATCATTCTCTGCGTCAAGAAGATTTTGCTGAGCATTGGCTATATCATCTTGGTTAGCAGTATATTGGTAGTTCCAGTTACCTTGACTGTCTCTTACTAACTGAATTTGGTTCTTAGCGTTTTGAGCATCCTCAAGAGCCATCTAAGCCTGTAATACCTGGTATTTAGCATTGAGAATATCAAGGTCATACTGAGATAGCTTATTACCTTTTCTGCGTTGATTAATCTCTTCTTGGAGAGCTTTTAATCTTTCTTTATGCGCGGAGTTAGTGGTATTGTCGATGTCTTGCTGAAGTTTGTTATACCAAGCAGATACTTGATATGCTTCATTTACTTTATCAAAGTAGCGTTCATTTTGCTCGATATAATGATCGTACTTATCTTGTAGTAAGTCAAGACCAACACCATTGGATACGGCTTGACCAAATTCATAAACCGCTTTCTCAATTTGCTGGAGATACATATCTTGTGCTGTCTCCATTGCTTCTTTAGCAGAAGATAGATAAGCTTCTTGAGCTTCATTAAACTCCTCTAGATATGCGTCTCTTGCTTTCTTATAAGCATCATAACGCAAATCAGTTTCATCGCCGCTAAGAGAATCGAGTTTTGCTTGTGCTTCTTCTAATCTCTGAGCAGCCTATTCGTACCAACCTCTTTGCAGTTTAGCGGATGTTAGCTGAGCGTTTAGTTTTTCTTGGCTATTCTTTTGGAGACGATTAAATCCTTCCGCAGTCTTATAAGTTACACCCTGTAGAGTATAAAGCTCTTTAATAGTATCTAGTACAGAAGTATTATGCTCTAACTGATCAGTAAATGCTGCAAATCTCTCAGAAGCCGCATCAACAGCATCTGGGACAATGTCCTCAATAGAATTTGCCCATTCCGCGATAGCTTTCGCGGAATCCACGATGTTACCTTGCAAGCTCTTGATTTCATCCATGATAGCTCGTCTATCTGCGTCATCTGTAGTGCTTTCATAAAGCTCTTTAAGAGAATTCCACTCTTCTTGATAGCTTGGCAGTAACGCTGCCTCAGCTTGCGCGCCTTCCGCGGATAATTTAGCACTTTCAAGACCATGAGTTAAAGCATCACCAAACATTTCGGCAATTTCTTTAGATAAGTCTCTGACGGCGTCTTTCATAGACTTCACGTCTAGAACAATCTCCATCTTAAACTTGATTTCCTCAAGTTTCTTGTCAGCAATAGAACGAGCATTTTCTTGAATATTATCTGTGGTATCACGAACTACATCTAGAGTGCTTTCATATTGCTCAAGTGCTTTCTGTCGCTGTTCAAAGAGTTTCTTCTCGGCATCGAGCTGATTCTTAAGAGCAGTATGCTCTTCTTCGCTTAAAGTCTTACCAGCAACAGCAAGATTATAACGCTCAACCGCAGCATTATAGAGATTAAGATTCTCTCTTAATAGATCCTCATAATTAGTGATTTCGCCGTCTGCGCCGATTTGCGCGTCTGCAAAATACTTCTTAACTAGAGCAGAGTCTTGAACAAGATAATCTTGTGCTTCTTTCAGCTTTTGATTATAAAGTTCTTGTTGCTTCTCAAGAGCCTTGATTTCATTCTCGTAACCATCAAGGGCATCGGTTCCCCAAGCCCTATTTGTAGTGTTACTTAAATCATCAAGCAAGTCATCTTGTCTCTGAATTTCTCTATTGATCTCGTGGTAACGGTCTTCAACTTCTTGAAGAGTCTTTAAATCCTCTTTATCATAAGTCTTACCCTTGCTACCACCAGAACCCTTTGATCCTTTTCCACTAGAGACATTGCCAAATAGATTATCCAAATTGACAGTGGAAGCGCCAATTTGAGCGATCATACCTTCAATGTCATTAGCAGATGCACCCGCGGAATCAGCAAGATTTTGATACTTCGCTGCAAGATCTGCCCAAGCTTGTTCACTTACGGTATCGGCTTCATCAAGCATTTTCTAGGTATCTTGCAGGACAGCTGCTTCTTGACTTACGCCAGAAGAGCCAGTATATTTAACACCAAAATTATTGCCACCAGTAACAGCTCCAGCATCGTTATTAGCAACGGCTTGCATATTTGCAATAGCCGTGCGAGCGAACTCAGCAGAAGACTGCGCCGCAGAACTAAAGGCAGAATCCCAGTTTTGAGCAGTAACTAAGCCATTATCATATGCAGAATCCGCAGTTTTCTCTTGGTTATCTAATTTAACAGTAGTAGATGCTTTACTATTTAATTGCTCTAAATCTGATAGACCGCCAGATAGTGTGGCCTAGGCCTCAGAAGAAGTCATTGCAGAATCTGTTTCTGCTCCTGCTAGAACAGCTGCGGCAGTTGCCATCTATTGATATACTTGCTGTTTAGCACGTAATAAAGTTGCTTGATTTTCAAGACGAGAAACGGTCGCTTCTCCATCAGCAGCAACTTCTCCACGCGCTGCGGCAATAGCATTCTCAACCATGGTCTGATTCAGACGAACTGAACCATCTCCCATATCTTCCATACCCTGAATAATACCAGGGAATGTGTTATTTAATTCTCGTATATCGGTTGCGGCAATTACAAAGTTTTCTCCAATTTTAGAAGCTTCATCTTGAATGTTTTGCATAGCACTCTTAATGCTATCAAATTCCTATTCAGCTTGTGTATGGATTTCTACGTCGACTGCATAGTTAGCATCTAGTAGTTCATCCATTGTATTGGTAAACTCTTCTGGATTGGCTTCAATATTTACTTCCCAATCGCTTTCTTGCTCACCTAAGAAATCTTTGAGTTTATCGCTTGCTTCTTTCGCATCGTTAGTTAAATCGTCAAGTTTAATTTGCGCCAATCGATCTTGCACGTCTTCAAGCGCTTCTGCGAATTTCTATGTACCAACTTCCCATGTATTAGAAAGCTCGATTGCATCAGCTTGAAGTTCCGGGTATTGGCTCTTAAGAATATCTAGCTAATCAATTAGATTTTGATATTCTTCATTATCGCCGATATTTTCATAAGTAGTGTCGCCAGATTGAATACTATTAATTAACGATCTAGCACTCTTTTCACCAGAAGTCGCCGCTTGGCTTAAATGCTCATAGAAACTAGATGGATCATAGGAATTTAAGCTAGCAATAAAGCTATTATACCATGCTTCTGCATCTGTGATACCAAGAGTAGTCAAGTCTTCTTCATTAAGACCGAGGGCAGCATATAGCTCTTCTTGTGACATTCCGGTAAGTTGAGCGATATCATCAGGAGATAATTGAGCAAATAAAGAACTTAAATCAATAGATTCGGTTCCTTGCGCTAGCTGGTTAAGAATTGTTGTGGCAAAATCAGCTTTTCCAAATGCATCGCCGAGAGAGTTTGCTCCATCCACTAACTTTTGTAGACTTACTTCATAAGCATCTTGATCAAAATTATCTAAACCTTCTCCTAATGACTCAATTAGCTCCTATTGAGCGTAGGCTTGCGCAATCATCTTGCGCATATAATCATCACTTAATGCTTCATCGAAAAGATTTTCACCACTAGAAGTTTGAAGTTGGCCCTTATTCCATCCGCCTTTGTAGTTTAACTGATCAACATCGGTACGGCCTAAAACCATGCTAGCATATAGTCTAGCTAATTCTTCGTCTCCGTTGATAGACTGACCAATATAACTACCCAATGCACTATTAGAAGAATAATTAGTTTTTGCGACAGTTACATTAGAAATCGCCTAATCTCTTTCTTCTAATGCCTATGCCTCTCGTGCAGCGTAGACATCGAGTAGACTATTATAGATACCTTCACTATCTCCTGCGATATCCTTCAACGCGTCACTACGATTTTCTTCAATATTATTCTTGAGAATTTCTTTTGCATAGTAGTCATTCGCATCACTAGCATCTTTAGTAGAGGTAATAAGAGTTTCTAGCTCTGTTCTAAAATCTTCAAGCTTTGTTGTGCTTAATTTTAATCCAGGTAAAACTCGCTTAAGTTCAGTCTCAAATTCATCTAGAGAAAGAGGCTCTTGAGTATCAAGAATACTCATTGCAGCATCTAGTTCGTTATCGTTTAAGTTTCTAAAATCTCCCCTTAGACTTCTCTTAGCATTTGTGCGTTCGCTCTTAATATTCGCATTACCAGCATAAATCTGACCAGTATAAAGGGAGCTTTCAGCCTGTCTTTCGCGTGCGTCGGCTTGTGACTGTAATTCTTCGAGTACACCATCCGCGAATTGAATAATACCCTTATCATCATAATACCATTTAGAACGATCAAATAAGCCCTGAGATTCGATTAATTCTTTAGCTTTATCATTTGCAGTTTTGATAGCATCTGCATATTCTTTAGTGCCTTCAGTTAAATCATCAATACTCTATACCGCAGAATCCCAATCATTGATAGTATTTTTAAGTTCTGTAGCAGCATTTTTTGCATCATTGTATGCTTTACTTAATACTTCAACTCCCGCAGCAGCCTCTTTAGCAGCATCTGCATCAGCATTATAAGCTTTTACTAAAGCATAAATAACAGTACCTATTGCAGCAACAGCTACGACAGCTAAGGCCGCATATCCTAAAAATGCTAGTAAACTACTATTAACCACTGTTTGGGCGATAGCTTCTGCTCCTAAAGCCGCAGTCTGTCCATTTGTAGCAGCAGTTTGTTTTTTAATAATATTTGCTACTACGGTTCTTAAAACAATATTATCTATATCAGAAAGTTTCTTTTCTTTTGCTAGAACCGCCGCTACTGTAGAAGCTATATTTTGAGCTTTTAATGCAGCAGTTAAATCCTTAGTAGCATTACCAACAAGAGGAAGAATCATGCTTAAACTAGTAAAAATTGCGATTAAGCGATCCCCAGCAGACATATCTTCATCACTAAAAACTCTTCCTAAGTTTCTAACAGCATAAAGTGCCATAAGTCCTTGTCCAGCGACTTGACCAAATCTAACAATTTTATCTGCTGTAGTCTCAATCCGATAGCCTTGCTACTCTATAGCTGTACCAATTTTATTTAATTTATTCGCAAAATCTTCTTCTGATACTCCTGCAGCTGCGAGAGTCTTAGTTAAATCTTGGATATCAAAATCTAATTCGTCTAAAAAGCTAGTATCGCCACCTCTAGCTTCTATTTCATTTCGTAATAAAGTAAGCTTAGCTGTTAAATTGGCAGAAGCTTTTTCCATCTTCTCAAGATGCTCAGTCTTATTCAGCTTAGTATCAAATAAACCAACATTCTCAGCAGTTCGTTTAAAGTCTTCTCCCATGGCTTTTACGTCTTGGCGAGTTTTACCCAACTTCTTGCCATTTTGCTCAAAAGCTCCCATAACTACATTCACTCGGCTAACTTGTTCAGAGACTTTTTTATACTCCTGAGCTAATGCCGCGACAGCAGTTTTTTGTTGAGTAATTTGATTTCCGCCAGCTTGATAACTAGAAAAAATCTTTGAAACATATTTAGACTCTTTAGGGGTGCTCGCAGTTTGCGGGCTAAGATCGGCTGCTCCAGCTCCTACTCTTGAAGATACCGCATTAACACGACTTCTTACAAGACTTTCAGAAGCTTCTTTCTACTTTAATAATTCATTAGTCTTTTGCCGTAGAATTTCTAAATCATCAATATCAGCCTAAAGGAGTTGTTTTTGGTGAGCATTCAAATAATCTGATTCTACATTAGCTTGATGTCTAAGATTCATCATCTTGCTTTCAAGCTAATACTTAGTATCCATACCTGCAATTTCATCAGTTAATGAAGCCCCTTCTTGTTGTAACATACGAGCCTTTATTTGCTCATATCCAGTCATAATTCCGATATTATGAGCCATATCCCGAATACCTTCTGCCATTTTATCTCCATATAAAGCAGTCATAGCAGAGGCCGCAACAAGTAATACTCCCTTTAATCCACCTAAAGAATCAATAATTTCAGCAGTACCAGATAAAATAGGTGTGATGAGATTATCAACTTCAATATAGAAGTCTGGATTAATTAAACTATCATAAATATCTTCCGCGGCAGCCTTAGTTCTGTCTCTAGCAGCTTCCCAAGATTCTGCATAAATCTTAGCCTGTTCCTCTAACGTGCCATCCGCGTTTTGTGCCATAGCTAGGTTTTCTTTAAAGAAATCCCAGTTATCCATCAAAGCAATTAACTGCGTCCATTGGCGTACGCCTGCCACTGTTTCAGCTAATGCAATCTTTTGATCTTGAGCAAGAGTATCCCATTTGTTACCAAGATCATCAAGAATTTTGTCCATACCTTTAAGCTCTCCATCAGTATCCTTAATTTGAACACCAACAGTCGCTAGAGCCTAAGAGTATTTATTTAGAGTAGTCCCATCATCAAGAGTTTCTCCTTGGTTCAAACCTTGAATACGAGAAAATAAAGTTCTAAATGCAGTACCAACAACACTAGCACTTTCACGTGTTTGAGCGGTAACGGTAGCAAGAGCAGATGCAGCATACTCATAACTTAATCCTACTGTATTAGCTACAGCCGCAAACTTCTCGATACCTTCTGAGATTTCGTCAGAACTAGACGCAGTTGCAGCGCCTAATTTAACCATGACATCAGCATAATGATCAAGGGTCTAACTTCCATCATAGAAGTTATTCCAAATTGCAGTTAGTTGCTGGGACGCAGTTTCCGCGGTTGTACCAGCTACATTAGCCATCTTAATCGTGGTTTCTGTACGATCAAGCACCTCTTGATCTGTTAAACCTTGCTGATAATAAATTAAAGAAGCATCAGTATAATCAGTGGTAGTTGTACTTAATGCTTTTGCAGCTTTATTAGCTTGCTCAGCAAAACGAGCCATATCATCTGCGGATTTATTACTAACAATACGAATATTGTTTAATGAACCATCAAGACTCTTAGCATATCCATAAGCTTGTTCTAAAGCTCCTGTAAAACCATGTAATGCACTGGAAGTCAACTGCCAGCGCATAGTATTTTTCATCGTTATCCACAAAGAATCTAATAACTTGCTTGTTCTCTTGATAGGTAACTCAGCTTGTACCACCGCGGAAGCTACCTATAAGAAAGCGTCTTGTCCTGCCGGGCCAAGCTATACAAGCTGGTCATAGTAAGAATTAAGCGTCTACCCGCTTCGTTTTAAATTATTATTAAAAGCTGATAAATCGAGTTTTCCAGTATTTTGGTTTACAGCTTTTGATAAATTATTCGCTAATTCTAAAGCAGAAGATGAAGCTTTTTGCAGATTTGTTGTAATCTATTGGCTATTACCAATTTTAGTTAAACTTTCATAAGCTTTATTTAACTAAGCCTCTAATTTACTAGTATCAGCATCTACACCGATTGTATAATTCAATCGTTTAGCCATAGTCCTTTTCCTCCTTTAACACCTATATAAACAAAATAAAGGCTCTTGAGAATTAGTATCCTCAAGAGCCTTTTAATTCTCTACTTAATCTGAGAATTTAATTAGATTACTTAATCTTTTCCAACCACATCTTTGATTACGGCCAGAGTCTCTAGATTCTCACCATTCTTAATCTTGTCTAAAATTTCAGTAATCTGTGAATCTAACCCACCTGCATTTGCTGTCATAGCCTGAATAATGCCAGCCGCAGAAGAATTATATCTAGCAATATCGCTAACTGTATCATTTACGAGTTCTTTCATAAACTCGATTTCATCCTCTGGAATAGTAGAAATAATCTGATCAATCACGCCATTCTCTTCCAAAAGGTCGTAAGTCTTAGAAACTTCTGTCATTTGCTTCTCTGTAAAAGTGATATTTGCATACCATTTACATACAGCAATAGAGAAATAAATCTCGATTCTGATAGGACTAAAACAACCGGTCATGTCATCAAGAGCATGATTAACAATGAATTGAATAAATTCCGCTTTTTCATCAACAGGAAGATAATTGCGGATTTCAAGCGTAATATCGTCAGTAAGCGGGCAATTGGTGGTAATTTTCTTAGCCTTTAGCCCCAGCTTAGTAAAAGTCATTTTCATAGGTATTAACTCCTTTAACTCATTTATATTTTAATTATACTAGATAATTAATCTTTTGTCAAGTTTATTAAAATAAAGATTTTAATATATTTGAATTTAAACTAGCAGAAATAGTCAATGTATTAATTACATCTCTAACCATCTGGCTACGTACATTAGCGGCTTCAATATCTGGTGCCCATTCTGGTTTACCATCCGCCGCAACAAAGCTATTATCCACCTTAGAGTCAGAAGTAGAAAAACCTCGAATCTCGGTCGATAGCCCTTTTAATGTATTGGCACAAATTCTATTAACAATACTTACAATAGAATAAACTTTGCCATTATACATTAAAAATTGCGCTCTGTCTAAACTGCCGATAGGAGAGCCTCCCGATACCAGCTATTCTCCAGAACCGCTAATCCATTCATTAAAGAAGGACGCTGCAATAGTAGACCGAATAGCATTATAAGCTTGATAGAATCCACCTTTACGTCCTCCGCCACTTAATCTATGAGCAATAACATTGTATGCATATTGCTATCTATCTGGTGGTTCATTCTCTAAGAAAGTTCTTAAAGGAGTTCTACTAACAATATGGATATTTTTAGATTTAGCAGATTGCCATTTAATTGAAGCATTAGTAGCAATCTCAATGGTAGCTGTAGTACCATTCTATAGAGTAACCCCAAGATTAAATAATCCATTAGAGATAATATCTACTTTAGCTGTACGACCGGATTGAGCACCAACCGCAGTTCCAGATTGCTTAGTAGTAGGAATAGTACCCTTATCCCAAGTTAATTTACCACCAGATGATGCAATCAAAGAATCAAATGCCTAATCTGCATTATTTGAAATTTCAAATAATACATTCTTCATCATTCGTTCAGCTAAAGGTTCGCCAATAGCTCTAGAAAAGATATTGGCAATTGTAGAGGCAAAACTTTGAGTAGAGACAGAGCCATTAGCAGATAGATTTTTTGCCGCTGTACTTAAATATCCTATAACCTATGATGCAATACCAATCGTATTTAATGACACTAAAGATACAACATCATTATAAGTAGTTTTGCCCTCAAACACTTTCTATAAAGCTGCAAAAGCTCTCAATTCGCTCTTGTTTGGCGTAGCATTTACAAGGTCTAATGCTTGTTTAATATAGTCAAAAAACTTGGAAGCATCATCTACTGGACCGTTAAGTAGCATAGAATTATACTGATTAGATATATTCGTAACCGCATCTTCATACGATCCGCCGTCTATAACGCTACTATATTTCTCCATGAGTAGGTTGTTCATAGCTGCCGCAATACTATCAAGAGTTTCCTCCATAAGAGGACCTTCGCTTAAAGCTTTAATAATCTATACACTAGATCTCGCAGCAGTGGTATCTTGATTCATCTGCGCTATTAAAGCTTGAGCCTGCGCAGCAGATGCGGCTCCACTGGCTTTCATATCATCAAGAATAAGCTAGGTCTTATATTTATACCAAGCCGCGGCAGGTGCGGCAAGGTGCTATGCTGACTATTGTTTATAGTGAATATAGAAGTGATCGACGTATGCATCAACATCGATCGGCATACTCATGTCACCAAGATTATGCTTCTTTTGATGCATGGATGCGGATTTTGGTATTCTTGCCATATCTCCTTTACCTCCAGATAAAAAGAAAAAGGGAGGACATTAAGTCCTCCCTTAAACTCAGATTAAGTCCTCGTCTTCATCCTCTACAAAGCTCAGTCGCTTAGCAGCAGATTGGGTTCGGACTGGTTCTGTATATTTAGACTCCGCGTCATTGGCCTCCAGAGTATTTATTCCCCCGCTATGCAGGCTTCTCTCTTCTCTTCAGCAGCGGCTACATCATCCATAACGACCTGGATAGCAGCAAGAACTTTCTTGGTAAGATCGAACTTGGTATAGCCAGGGAATGCGTCAACCACGAAGCTGAAAGTAGAAGGATCACCGCTAGATGCCATAGAGAAGGTGAAGTTAGACTGAACTTTACCATTAGGAATTACAAATTCCGCAGGCATATCAAGACCAGTATTCTCATCACGGAACAGAGTGGAAGCTTCAATATAGAAGTTCTGACCCTTAATCTCTGGGGTGATTTCAATTAGCATGGTGTTGGAAACCTTCTTGATGTAATAGTCAACAAGAACAACCTTGCCAACTTCAAGATCCTTATGTCCAGCTGCACCATCAGCATAGCAGGTAATAGTGGTCTTACCATCGCCATAAACAACTGCGGCAGGAACACAAGGTTCAACATCAACAGTACCAGAATCGCTTAATACCATGCAGAAGATATCTGCATTAGCATGCTTGTAATCAGCTGCAGTGCCAGTACCAGGAGTACCAGTAGCAACACCATTCCAGCAAGCAATCTCTGGAATTTCAATAGTATTCTTAGCAGTTACCTGAACCTGAGAAGTCATGTGGACATAAACAGGCTTTTCGGCAGTAGCAGTAGCTAGACCGGCACCAGAAAGAATAGCCAAGCTCTCTGGACTAATAAGAGCATCTTCCATATTGAAGGTGAGAGTACGCTCGCCTTCCCATGCGATCAAACGAGTGTTACCACGTCCACCAGTTGCATAAACTGTGGTAGAAGCGCCCTCAAGGCTAGAAGTCTTTAGAGAGTCGAAATAAATGACAGGCTCATTCTTATAGAAAGTGCGGCCGCCGAGAGTCATCTTAGACTTAGCACGGAATGCTACGTCGCAAATTTCGCGTACGCCAAATCTCATAGTATATTTCCTCCTTATTTATTGGGATGTAATTCTTTCATCCAAGATTCAACTTGTTTATCGGGCTTCCCGCCCGCAAGTCTAACTTTAAGGTCGGTATCCCATTCAACATAACCCGTATATCTCTCCATCAAATCAAATAACTGAAACATATTTAATGCTCCACATTCACTTAATGAAATAACTTTGGCTACTGTTAAAATAGAAATATAACGAGTTAGAACGCTTTCATTACTTGCTCCTTTCTATTCAGCAACCTTGCGGCGATTCCGCATGATTTTATCCGCAATTTCTTTAGCTCGATCATTGGCAGGATTATAAATAACATTCTCGCCCTAAAACAAACTATTTACGCATAAAACCTAGCGTATTACACTCTAGAAAATAGTAAAGTTACTATCATCTATCATTACTGTTTTAGCGGTCTCACCAACGATAGTAAGAATAATGCTATTCTTAGTAATCATTGCTGTATACTCAGGAAAAAGTAACTTAAGCAAAGTAATCAAAGCAATCTTTTTTTCTTTATCCTACGATTGCTCTAATACTTTCATCAATACTTGAAAATTAGTCAAAGACGCTAAAAGAGTTTCGTCCTATACTAATGACTCTTTCTCTAAACAGATATATTGAACAGCCATAAAAAACTGCTACTCACCCATGTAAGCTATATCTTTAATGGTCGGGACATGGACAGTTAATTGTAATTCAGGAATAGGAATATCAATCCCGGCCATTAAAGCTAGTCTATAGTCAGCCATTTACAGGATTTTTCTAGTCCTCATGACCTCTAACAGCTAGATAGGTCAGAGACACTCCCGCAAATTCTTCGTTATATACATAGGGGGTAGCAGATACAAACTCAAGTTCACCGATGCCGGTTAAGTGAGTTTTATCAAGCATGGCATCTATCTCTCCAGCGACCCTATAAGGGCGTAGCTCAAAGTCTCCTAAATCCCAGTTGTCATAGTGACAAATAATATCAATACCAAATGTATTATCTCGATATTCTGGATTCGAAGCGTTTCTAATGACAGTGCCATAAGTCAATCTAATATAGGTTTTTTCTTTACTATCAATCTTAATCTTTGGGACAGATGAAATCTGGTGACTAGTAAATAGTTCCTTAATCTGTTCTCCGTTTGGTAAAGGTTGAGATTGCCAGTCTCTTGTTTCATAAACTAATAATCTCAAGAGATTAGGATTTGATAGAATACGGTCGATAATAATTGCCGCGTCTTTAGGCATACCCAATAAACTAGACTTGGGGTACTCATATGAATTATGTTTCATGCGCGATCACCTCAATACAATGATTCAACTACAACGACCTTTTCTCTTACATCATTACCCTTTGTCCATTGTAATGTGAATTGACCACTTGTAGTTTTATTCCAAATCACTGTAGCTGTCTAATTTCCAGTTACCTGTAAACAGGCAGGTACATTTTCAAGTATCTTCCATTCTCCGTCCGCAATATCGACGGAGTAAGTAGCCGCAATTTTCGGCTTTATAAAAGTCTCACCGATAATCTTGCTATCAGGAGTAGGATTAGTAGGTTCAAAAACCAAACCATCCTTCATCTCTTTCTCAAGGTCATCAGTGGTATCATTCCAGTAATTCTCTTCCGCATTGACTTCGATAATATTTTTCATACTAATCGAATCTGGAGCTTCAACTCTCCAGCACTTTCCCGCAAAGATAAATTCTGAATATCTATCAAAAGCATGAAGTGTCTTTTCATTACGCGGCATAAGAATATTCAAACTTAGATTAGGAGTATCAATTCTCTATTGATTCTTTTGAATAGAGTTAATTTGTGTCTCCACAGGACCTCGAATGGCCGCATAAGTAGAACACCAATTTCCGTCCTAATCCTTGAAACGAATCTTATATCTACAGCGTCTTATTTCTCCTCTAAAGTAGGCATCTTCAGTAATCTCTTGAGTATAGATCAGCCAATATGTATTTGTTTTCTTCCACTCAAATACATCGCCGGGTTCATAACCATGCTCATAATCAATAGAAACGATCTTGTCGTCGTAATCCTGCTTTACCTTATCTGGATTGATAAGAGCGCGAATCTCTCCATAAACCCCCATATCCGCATCCACACCGGAGGGTTCAATCTCAAGCACTTCTGTATTTCTCTAAACCATCTCAATCGAAGCAGCTTGATAAGAATATAACAAAGCTCTATGTAAAGTGCGTTGTTTATCCTTAATCATGCGGTCTTCCTGATGAATACCGCCTTGCCACTCGAATCTCTTCCGCATTAATTCTAAATTAATCATTGCGAATCACCTGAGTTAATAGATCGATACATCTAAATACAGTCTTTCTATAAATCATAAAATCATTACAAGCATCTGAGGTTAAGCCCTCTAACTTTGATAATAAAATTAATCCTTCTACTTTATCCTTGTAAATATGCACCAAACCAGAAATTTCTTCTAGCATAGTTTTTAGATGTGTCTCCCAATCTTCTCCATTTTCACGCATAGGAATTAACTTCCATAGTTGATTGATAAGTCTCTTCATATCTTGGTCGATAGTACTCATTGGAAAGTTAATATTATACTTATCCATCGAAGGTACTCGTTTCTCTAAGAGTAGACCAATTAGACTTAATAGAGCCGTTATTATCAATCATCTTTCTGCGTTTATAGAGGCGTTGCATATGATGCGCCTAACGCTCAGCCTCTTTCTTAAGTTCCATTAATTTAGCGAGATGGTTTGCTTGAGAGGTCATTTTGAAATCGCTACCAGAGTATTTCATTCTCGTCTGTTCAACAGACGCCACTTGACGCTGAAGCCAAGTATTATACATTAGTAGCGCAAGAATGTTAATTTCTTCGGAAGTTAAATGGCAATTAAAAGTCTCGCCATTCACATCATAATCATAGAGTGGGAAACGCGGAAATTCAAATCCTGGGATAGCATCAAGTAAGATATTTAGCAAATCTTTCTTGGTGTCTTCCTCAGTCCACTCCATATACATATCATCGGTAATCTTACCGAAGAAACGGTTGTATATATCTTCAAAGGGTGTAGGATCCCCTTGAATTGGATACTTTTCATCCATGGGGATTACCTCCCTTATTCTTTAGCCTCCACGGGCTTTTTAATTGTAGTGGTAGAAGAACGACGTCCGGTTGCCGCAGGAGTGCTGATAACCTTTTCGCTCTTCTTCTCGTTCTCGTCAGGCTTCATATTTTCGATAGCTTTGCTCACATCAAAACCAAGCTGGGTTTTAATAGCTTCTCTCTTATCGTAGTCATTTAATGGTTTGCTAACAGCGTACTGCTTAATAAGATCTTTTGTGCCATTAGGAGCGAAATCAAGAGCATCCTTAAATTCATCAATAGAACAAGATTCCATCCAGCTGGGAATCTGTTCCTCAGTTAGATAATACTCTGGTTCTACATCCTTATTAAGTAAATGATGAAGAATTTCATCATCGTTAATAAAGAGATAATTATAGATAAGCTCTTTTCCGCCGCCCATCATAGACAGAGAATCTAACTCATCAACCTTGATATGCTTAGTTTCATGGGGAGCGAACTCTCTGCGGACGCCCAATTCGGGGATATTATAAATAACAAAGCCTGCGCTCTTGTTAGTGACATTACACTGGTCTTTCATAATTAAAAACTCCTTTTTCTCAAATAATGAATTAAAGGGGATAGGGATATATCCCTATCCCCTCGAATAGTTTATTGAATTACGTCAAGCTTGCCCTGAAGCTGAGTATCAACGTAAGAGAAGATGTTGTTAGTCATCATAACACCAACGCCAACTTTGCGGTAGACCTGGATATCACGAGACCAGTCATCATTGTCATTACGCTCACGAACGTGAGTAGTACCCTCGAAAGCAACCTTAACAGGCTTCTCGCCAGCGCCAGAAGGAATAACCCAAGCATAGCCAGGATCGATTACCTTACGGCTGTTGGTTTCATCCTCAAGAGTCTGAGGAAGAATTACAACACGAACACCCTTATAGTTAGCAAGATAACCGGTGTTCCAACGCTCGTTACGAATCTCGTCAGAAATCCAGCCCTCAGCAGGAACAATCTTTACTGCAAATTCACGAGTGCAGTAAATAGTAGGAGTGCCATAAGCACTTGCGGTAGTAACAAGACGGTCAAGACCAGTCTCATCGAAACCAGCAGCGCTTACACGGTTAGCAGCGGGAAGCTGATCAATTGCGCCCATAAGAGCCTGAGCGATCTCACGATAAATGAGTTCATCCATGCCATCCATAATGATCTGAGTGAGTTCAGCGAAGTTCACACGACCGTCAAGGAACTCTTCGAAGCCAATCTGAGCGGCTCCGCCGATAGCACTGGTACCAACTTCGAAGCTCTCAGAACCAAGCTTGAAGGTCTCGTATACACCGGCAAGACCGACACGAGTGATGAACTGCTTAGCGCGAGTCTTACCAGTTCTACGCTTAAAGACGGGGCGATCACCCTGAGCGAATGTCTGAATCTCAGCAAACTGACCATAAGCGTTGATCAGACGATTAGGAACGATATCGTCCATAGTCTGCTCCATGAGAGAGAATACCAAACGCTTATTCTGCTCATAAAGCTCTTCAGTACCAACGAGAGCGTTGAGTTCACTACGAAGAGTCTCGTTCATAGCGCTGTAAGAGAGATTCTCGTTATTATAAGAGAAGTTAGTAGAAGGAGTAGCGTTAGCTACATTCTTCATTAACTGTAGTAAATTAGCCTTATCCATTATTTTAACCCTCCTTTATCAACCAATGCGCTGAACTTTAACGCCAGGCTGTAAGTCAGGCATGGTGTAAACCTTTACAACCACGAACTTAGGATCTTCGTCTCCGCCTGTTGCGGTTTTACCTTCATCCTTAGTTAGATAACCATCAGTATCAATTTTGAGCTGATCGCCAACACGTAGAGAGCCAGCTTCAGCCTTAATTGTATTAGTGGTCCAAATGTCGCCGTTAGGGACAGCGATAACACGAGGAACCATCTTAGTGCCATCTGGCATTAGCTGAGGATAGTTAAAAGTCTCAACTTCCTTCTTGAAAGCAGCGTTGCTACCCTCGCGGACAGCCTCACCAGTATAATCAAGAACGGTCTTAAGATCGGACTTAGTCTGACCGATTGGGCTATAGACACGAGCATTGTAGCGGTCCTTAATCATAGCGAAATCAGCATCAGTCTCGCGATCCTCATAAATCTTTACTTCATTGAAAACCATGCGCCATGGACCTGCACCATCAAAGTCACAGACACCCTTGGTATAATCGTATTTTACGAACTGGCCATTCTCAAGTAGCTCGATGCTTGCCGCTGCGGGAAGCTGAGCGTACACCTGGCCATTGCGCTTAGCGGACATATGGTTAGGTTCAACCTGGCCATATCCGTAAGTTACAAAAGTAGCGTTACCTAAACGCTTTGCACTCTTAGCCATATTATTTAATCCTCCTTATAGCTTTTTCGCGGTTTCGCGAACTGCCTTAATCCACTCTGGGACATTATCATCAGCGGGATTTTCAAGATTAAACAATCCCTTGGGCTGGTTATCGTCCTGTTCATTGTTGTTATTAAGGTTAAAGTTGACCTTGTTGCGAACGCAGATAATAGACAGCTTCGCTTCAATGTCATCCAAAGAATAAGTATCAATATGCTCAACAACATCCTTCTTGTCGTCGTCGCTCAGCATATAGAAACCATCAATCATGCTCTGCTTTTCCTTGCGGTCCGCAGTCAGCTTGAACTCTCTGAGAGAAGTTACCTCTGTCTCAAGGTCGCTCTTCTCCTGCTTAAGAGTCTCAAATTCGCCCTGAAGAGTCTCATACTTACCAAGTAACTCAGTATACTCAGTTACTTCATCAAGATTGTACTTCTTCTTAGGCTCTTCCTTGTTATTATCGGCAGGCTTGTTGTCGCCGTCCTTTGGCTTATTATCTTCTGGAGCAGGATTGCCTTTTGGATTCTTCTTGTTCTCGTCCTCAGGCTGCTTCTTTGCTTCGAAGTTAGGATCCTCGGGGTTGCCGAGAGTCTTTTTATTCTCGTCCATAGTCTCGTGAGAGCCTCCTTTATTCAAAGTTTTCTGTAATTCAGTTAGCATAGAGAACATCGTAGTTCTAAGTTCTTCCATGTTCTCTAGGGAGAATTCAGTCTTGAATTGTGCGCCCTCAAAACATGGCTCAACTGATTCTCCGAGAATACAAAGTTTTTCAATCAATGCTTCATTGTAAATGAAAAATCTACTACCCGAATTATTATCTTTTGCCCAAAAACCTTTTTGAGTTTCTTTATTCAGTTCCATAGACTGATTGTTGCCATGCTCGAATAGTCGCTGAGATTCAGGGTAAGCGCTCGTCCAGATGTAACATTCAGTTACAAGATACTCACGCTCAACTCCTTCGTCATCAAACTTCTGGAACCAAACTTTCGCGTCCGTAGGGACGAAACCGTATGGTTTAGTGGTATCAAGAACCTCGATATTTCCGCCACCCCGCAGAGAAATCTCTTTGTTGTGTCCTTCAAAATCGTTTGTTGCTTGATTAAAATAGCCAACAACAGGAGAACCTGGCAGTTTTCTGCCCATCTCTGTTGCAACTTTCTTAGTGATAACAGTTCCGTTTCTGTTGGGATTTTGTCCTACATAGCAGACCTTCACCTAACACTTGCTGATTAAAGGAGATATTTCAGTCGCATTGATGAATTCCAATGTGTTAGCAATAGGAATACTAATATGCAAGTTCTATCCCTCCTTATGACATGCTTTCACGGTTAGCAATCGTCTTATCGCTCTTTTCCTCGTCGGACTTTTCCGGACGACCAGACTATTTCTGTTCCGTTACTTTTGTTGTGCTTGAACTTGTCTACTTATTCTAAGAGTTATTCTAATCATTCTAATCTTTTTTGACCACGCTTCCACTCATTGTGCTACTCATCATGGGCGGAATCATAATCTCAGATAGATGTAGAATCTCATTTTCGAATGTTAAAGTAGCCAGAATACTAGATTGAGAATGACCAAGAGCAATTTGTGGCAACATCTTAGGATAGCCCATTTGCGCGTGTTCTTTATACAACTTAGCTAGTTCTTTATAGTTAAATTGCGTTGTTTCTAGCATGGATACTCTAAACTCGTAATGACCCTTGCGATTAAATTTTTCCACTATCTTATTCAACAAATTAGCAAACTGTAAAGGCAGTTCTCTAATACTAGCTTCATCTGTTAAAATAGCATTAGTTACAGCTAAGTTGCCGTCCGCATTGAATAAGTTACGAGAAATACCAGCATTATTAAACACAGTACGCTCAACTTTTTCAAGGTCATCTGTCGTAGTATTGGAATTACTATCCTTGGTATCAATCTTCTCAATATCAGCAAAAGTAGTAAGCACATCCACACCGACCGCGCGCTTAAGCATCGCGACCGCATTGTTATGGATATCTCTTGCTTCATCTACATCGAAGATTAAGTCACCATTCTTATCAAGTGGTAATTTCTGGATAATAATTTTTAATAGCTGTTGCATTGTCTTCTATCTATCTAGCTCTTGAGCTTGGTCAAGGTCAATGATAGAGGGAATAACTCCAACAAGAGGTGGAAAACAACTATCATTCAATCCCAGCTTCACCGAAACTGCGGGGTCGAGAGGATACCAGCAACTTAAGTCTCCTGGATAATCCCCCTTAAGCTTGCCTTGTTTATATAAGACATAGCCTTGCTAAACATCCTTGGGGAATGTTTTTAGAATTGCCATTCTCTATTGAATATTAGAGAAATAGGCGTCAAAGAACTAAAGATTTAGTTCTACGATTGGATCAACTCCAGAGTAGTAGCGATTACGACAATATGAAGCGGGAAGTTTTTGGATACCAAATCTATCCCCGAAATCTACGAAGATGCCATAGTAGACACCATCTTTCATAATATCGAGAGCAATATTTCCGCATAGTCGCTTAACGTCAGATCTATCAAGGTACAGTAGTACCTTTGAGAAGTCACCAAGAATCTTATTTTCTTTTTCCTTAGATACATCTGTAAAGTAAGGAGTTACATACCAGTCATATCTATAAAGAGTAGCTAAGTATTTACACAATCTGTAATAAATACCACTAGACTCAAAGAAATATTCAGAAATCTCTCTTAGTGTCTTGTAATCATGTCGGTAAATAGCATTGAGAACAAAGCCCTTATCGCCGTAGTTTGGGTTGACCTTCTTGTAAGTGCCAAGATTTACGAGTGCATTATCCACGGTACGAATGCCCACCCGCATTTTAGCATAATCACGTGGAGCCATATCTTCTTCGTCCATTAAATTAAAGCCTTTATCTCGTATATCTTGTTGTCTGCGCTTAAGCAAGGTTTGTCACCTCCTTAATACCCGGCCTTCTGCATTATATAGTCATACGTTAATATATTTTCATCCGTATATGGAATCTCTATTAAAGTAAGACCTTTCAATGCGCAGAATCTCCTCTTTTGATTATCATTATATTTCTATTGATACAATCCTCTATTGCCGCCAAATTTACTGACTGCTTGATAATGCTATTTTCCTTGATACTCAATCAAGAAATCTAGATTACCATCATCATCAAAGACGGCAAAATCAAATCGTAGAGGACGTCCACTAGGGGCTTTCAATCCCGCGAATTCATACTCTTCTTTAAAGTTAATATCATTCGCCTCTAGGATCTCATGTATCTTAATTTCTCCTCTTGATGCTCGCATAGATTAAATCACATCCTCTATCTATTATTAAAAAATCTAATAGGGCTATTATTTAACTATGCCCACTTAACTAATAAACATAAAATCAGCGAAGCGACCTTTCTTTCTCTCGCGCTTACTATCTTCTTCTTGCTTGATATAATATAGACCGTATTCAAAAGCTGAGAATTTATCCTTTGTAATAGATTTATTAGCTTGCTTCAAGATAATATTAACACCTTCATTTTCCTCGCGCAAATTCAGCATTTCATCTCGCAGAATAGAAGTATAAGTGAAAGGTTGTAAATATGCCGCTCTCTCTTCTGGTTTCATTGCTTGACCCTTTTTAGTTCCTAACAACTTGTTCTTCGCAATTCTTTCGTCAATTAAGAATTTCACCTTGCCAGCCCGCATCTGCGTCTGTGCATTACTGTGAGCTTCGGTGTTAATTGGCGCATTAGCTTTAATCTCATAAATAGCATCATATTCCGTTCTATCAGTTCTATACTTCTTATACTCTCCATCATCATCATTCTATACGCCAAAATCAGGGAAAAAATCATCTGTCTCAGGGTCAACTTGAGACTTAACCATATAGTCCATTAGACCGGCACCCAAACCATTACCGTCGATAACAACAGTCTTAGCCTTGAACTAATAATATAACTTTTTAATTTTAATTGCCTAATCTTCAAAGTGTTCGTCATCCATTGTAAACATATTAACTAATGATTTAATTGCAGGCCCCTAGGACTGTGGTGTAACTTTGAAAACACAAATTACACTTTGGCATTTCTTACGTCCAACGTCCACAGACAAAACATAATAAGCTCTATCAGAAGAGCGACCAGAAGCTTCATACTCTGGTTGTTGTAATTTACGATTACGGTCAAATACTTCGCCATTGAAGAACGCATCCTCAACTGTACCGCTCCAACGAGATTCATATTCTCGATCAAAAGAGGCTTCATTGAAGGTACCGTCCTGCTTTAGTTCTTGAACAAAGTTCTTACTTTGCAGACCAACTAATACAGGGATACGCCAAGTGCCGCCCATAACAATCGCTTTCTCTGGATCAAGAACCATACGAATCAAGAGCTGAATCAGCTTATTGTACGGGAAAGTATTCTTCCAGCCCGCGGTGGTGACATAGATTTGACTCTTATTCAAGGTTTCTGCTTCTTGAACAGTACCATCCATGCACTCACGGTCAATGTTCATTAGAGGAATTAGAACTTCATTCAAAATGGTGCCATCGACACCAACGCATTCCTCAATTAGACCTCCATGACGACGCTTACCACGAGAGCTCTCTCTTGCAGCAACGTTATCAAAATAAGAACCATTCTTAAAGATATACTTACAATAGTCTTTACCTTCTTGAGTCTTACCTCTTCGCCAGTCGATCTCTCTTTCAAACGCAGGAATCTTCTAACAAATTTCCTAAACCTTTTCTTTAGCAATACCAGCAGCCTGTTCCTTACCACCAGAAGTAACGAACAATTTACTTCTCGGATATAGAATACATCTACACATTAGCACCATAATAGATAAGAAAGACTTAGAATAAGCACGCGGGAATACCATGTATACATACTTGTAGCGCATGGCAGCCCGCAAGAATACTCTTTGATAGAAGAAGAAGTTTAGCTCCTTCTTACGAGTAGGATCTCCGCCAGTTTGAAGGAAATCGACGAAGATATCAGGATATTCTCTCCAAAAAGCAATATATTGGCGTGCCGCAGGAATGATTGCCCGCACGCGTTCTTCAGACAAACCAATCTTCTTATTTTTATTGGAGAGGTTTAATAAATCAGCTAATGCCATTTACTCCACCTCCCGCAGATATTCCTTATCCTTCTCAGCTTCCTATTGTTTCATTTCTTCAAATTCTTCATAGTCAGCATCAGTCAATACTTTATCTTCTGGATAATCGTAAATCTCATTATCTTCTTCATCGCCGCCATCAACGTCAATCTTAGCTTCTCTTTCCTTATCCTGAGCAATAGCTCTAACAGATGCATCAATCATGTTACCAAGATTCATTTCTTCTGTAACAAGAGAGTAAGTGTAATGTTGAAGGTCTTGTAAAACTTTATCTACCTTATCCATCGGTCCATCGGTGTAATAACGAGGAATAAATCCTTCGCGCTCACAAATTGTAACTAATTCACCAATAGAATCTACAAACTCGCCAGATTCAGCTTTATTCTGCGCGGCTGTGAGTTTAGCGCTCTTCATCAAGCTATCATACATCTTGATCATCTTCTGCGCACCATCGACATCGCCGCAATCTAGAAGCTAATTAGATTTCAATGAAGTCTTACAAATCATGATAAGGGTATCTTTCATGCCAGCGCCTTGAATATCATATGAAGCCATCATATCATTATATAATTGCTCCAACCGCACCCATTCCTCTGGGCGATATCCTCGACCCCACTTAAGTCTCAACATTACTTTATCTTCCTCAGTAAGTTCATCTGAGAAGTCATCATCGGCTTCTGAAGGATCATAATATTCAGGAGTACCTACAGCTTCTTGTGGCTCAGTTAAAATTTTGGGCTTAGGAGGAGTTCTGTCTGTCGCAAGCTCAGTCTCAATCTCTTCACCAGTCATACCTTGCGCTTTCATTTGATTAATCTTGCGCATACGCTGCTCTTCTTCAAGAGATTCTGTATCTGCCCAAGAATACTGGCTCCATTGCTTCAATTTCATCTTCGATAGATAACGGCCAATAATAGTTAGTCCAGTTACCTTCTTTGGGTCTTTACCATATTTCTCCAGTAAAGTATCCCATTCTTCTTTAATATAAGGCACATCAATTTCTTGTAAAATCCATTTATACGTTTCTGGGTCCCAGTTATCGACGTGCATGGTTAAACATTTCTTGCAAATATCCATCTTTCCATCTGGTGGATATTTTTCTACGTTCTTAGAAGTGTAGAATTCACTATCATTCATAGTCTTTCCGCACTTCTTGCAAAAATGCTGTCCAGCCATACGAATCAACCTCTTTTCTTATTACGGCATTTCTTACAAATAGAATACCAATTATCTTTACTTGTCTTATTCTTTGAAAAGAAAAGATTGTTCGCTGGCTTAATCTGTCCACATTTAGAACATTTTTTCATTGGGTAACCGCGTTTAGTGTACTTCCAAATTAAGAAATCTTCTTTAGCCTATTCCGCAATTACCTTCGGAATCTTATTGCGCCACAGACTAGAAATATATTCTACACTATAGGTTTGATGAAATTCTTCATCAAGTAACTTTTGAATCTCGCTATTCGGTTTACCATCAATCTTCCACTCAACAATTCTATCATAAATAGGATAATCAGCAAGAGCCTTAGTACATAAGTTATCAAAATCTTGCATTAAATACCAAGTATCTCCCTCAAACTAATCCCAACTATCTTCCTTGAGCTTAGAATAATTACATAAAATAGCAGATACTACTTTAGTATCCATTAATGAAATGCCATCTACAACGATTTCAGAACCATCTAAATAACTCTTATCATCAAGAGGTAGTGATGTTCTAGCAGATCTCGTTAATCGACACGGAATAATTGGCTTCTAATAAGCCTATTTAATAATATATTGGTCTTTCCGCATCTCAATTAACGCTTTCTTCATCATAAAAGCAGTCTTACCAGAGGCGTGCTTCGCTGTTGCTTCCCAAGCGTTTATAGTATCTCGCAGTTGTTTCAAACAGGGGATTGTCTCTAAATCTTTATCTGTAATCGAAATCTTTGGTTGGAAAATTACATTCTTATTTTCATTAACTAAATTATAAATACCATCTTCGCCGTTCTCTAACTAACTAACAAGACCTTCGAAAGAACATTCTCTCTTGTTCACCGTAGTCATACGGTTATCTGTCAGTATATTGCGTTCTTTTCGCTCTTGCTTTTCCATGCAGAGAACAAGATCTGTCTCTTATACACATCTCCGAGCCCACGAGACGGACTCCTATCTCG
>ERZ1027259.248-NODE-248-length-25667-cov-7.839411_pt1 | contig 25667 bp, 20 predicted proteins | sample MGYA00519260_ERZ1027259 | MGnify/ENA primary metagenome ERZ1027259 (study PRJEB26926, sample SAMN06164549) | human gut metagenome | biome: ENVO:00009003; feature: ENVO:2100002; material: ENVO:00002003 | host: Homo sapiens | place: USA | collected 2012 ...
CGAGATAGGAGTCCGTCTCGTGGGCTCGGAGATGTGTATAAGAGACAGGTCTGAAGAAGGTAAAAAGATGGCAGCCGTAGATATACTTTCGGATGCGAGGAGGAAAAAAGATGAAAGATCAAAAGAGATTTGCAGCTCTTGCACTCAGTGCAGTAATGGTATTTTCCATGGCAGGAAGCGTATCCGCAGCTCAGAAAGTTGAATCCAAAGATGATCTTGCAGGAGCAACAATCGGTGTTCAGCTTGGTACAACAGGTGACCTTGATGCATCTGATTATGAGAAAGATGGTTCTACAGTAGAACGTTACAGCAAGGGAAGTGAAGCTGTTCAGGCATTAAAGGCAGGACAGATCGACTGTGTGATCATCGATTCACAGCCGGCTCAGAAATTTGTTGAGAATAATGATGATCTCAAGATTCTGGATGAGCCATTCGAGGAAGAAGAATATGCAATCTGCTTAAAGAAAGGCAATGATGAACTTCTTGACAAGATTAACGGAGCTCTCAAGGAACTGAAAGAGGATGGAACTATCGACAGCATCATGGACAATTACATTGGTGAGGATGCCGGTAAGACTCCATATGAATCACCGGAAGATGTTGACCGTTCCAATGGAACTCTGGTAATGGCTACTAACGCTGAGTTCGAACCATATGAATATCATGAAGGTGATGATATCGTTGGTATCGATGCTGATATCGCTCAGGCAATCTGTGATAAGCTTGGATATGAACTGAAAATTGAAGATATGGAATTCGATTCCATCCTTCCGGCAGTACAGTCCGGCAAAGCAGATTTCGGTGCAGCTGGTATGACTGTAACAGAAGACCGTAAATCAAGCGTTGACTTTACAGATACCTATGCAGATGCAAGCCAGGTAATTATTGTAAAGAAATAAGTATTAAAATAACAAATAACAGAGCTGTTGACGATTTGCCAACAGCTCTCTTTTCGGAACAGAGGTTTTTATGAATAATCCTATGATATTAGCGAATGTAAAAGAAGATTTTTATCTGAACTTTATTAAAGATGACCGCTATCTCTGGCTTCTGGATGGTCTGAAAACAACTCTTATTATCACAGTATTTGCGGTAATTGTAGGTCTGATCATCGGTTTCCTTGTAGCAATCATCCGTTCTGCGCACGATAAGTCAGGCTCCTTTAAGATCCTCAATGCGATCTGCAGAGTTTATCTGACTGTAATTCGTGGAACACCAACCATGATCCAGCTGTTGATCATGAATTTTGTAATTTTTGGTGCTGTAAGCATTAACAAGATCATTGTAGGCGGACTTGCCTTTGGTATCAACTCAGGTGCCTATGTAGCTGAGATTGTCCGTTCCGGTATCATGTCCATTGACCAGGGACAGACAGAGGCAGGACGAAGCCTTGGTCTGAATTTCAGCCAGACCATGCGACTGATTATTATCCCGCAGGCATTTAAGAATGTACTTCCTGCGCTGGTAAATGAATTTATCGTGCTGATTAAAGAGACATCCATCATCGGTTATATCGGTATGATGGACCTGACAAAAGGAGCTATGCTGATCCAGAGCCGTACATACAATGCGTTCTGGCCTCTGATGGCAGCAGCAGCGATTTACCTTGTGATCGTTGGAATCCTTACATGGGGGATGAATAAACTGGAAAGGAGATTAAGAACCAGTGAGCGATAAGAATGTACTGATCCAGGTAAAGGATCTGAAGAAAGCTTTTGGTACAAATCAGGTTCTCGATGGAATAACAACAGATATCTGTCAGGGAGAAGTAGTAGCCGTCATTGGTCCTTCCGGTTCCGGTAAATCTACTTTCCTGAGATCACTGAATCTTCTGGAGGTTCCGACAGGCGGACAGATCCTCTTTGAAGGAACTGATATTACAGATCCGAAGGTTGACATTAACAGACACCGTCAGAAGATTGGAATGGTATTCCAGCAGTTTAATCTTTTTCCGCATAAAACGGTAAAACAGAATATTATGCTGGCACCTGTAGAACTGAAGCTGATGACAAAGGAGGAAGCTTCAAAGAAAGCAGACGAGCTTCTGGCACGTGTAGGGCTTCCTGACAAAGCCAATGCATATCCGGATATGCTTTCGGGCGGGCAGAAACAGCGTATTGCCATTGCACGTTCTCTTGCCATGAATCCGGATGTGATGCTTTTTGATGAGCCAACTTCCGCACTTGACCCTGAGATGGTAGGTGAGGTTCTGGAATTGATGAAAGAACTTGCGCAGTCAGGTATGACCATGGTTGTAGTTACTCATGAGATGGGATTTGCAAGAGAAGTGGCAACAAGAGTTCTTTTTATTGATGACGGTAAGATACAGGAAGAGAATACTCCGAAAGAATTTTTCGCGAATCCGAAGAATCCTAGACTGAAAGACTTCCTTTCAAAGGTTTTATAAGATGCTGAGAAAATTTAACAGTTTTATAGAAAAATGGATGGCCCTGGTGACACCGACCTGTCTGTTGCTGGGGGTGTGCTTTCCTGATATTGCCAAATGCGGTCTGCCTTATGTGCCGGCCGTATTTGCATTTATGACATTTGCCGGGGCGTTGAAGTCAAGATTTAAAGATGTGGCAAATGTATTCCGACATCCGGGCTCACTGCTTATTATCATGCTTCTGGTCCATGTGGTAATCCCGACAGCAGCCTGCGGGGCAGGCCATCTTTTCTTTGGAAATAACATGGAGCTGATCACCGGAATGGTACTGGAGTTTGCAGTTCCCACTGCAGTGGTAAGTCTGATGTGGGTGACGATTTATGATGGAAACAGTCCTCTGTCGTTGTCTCTGGTAGTTCTGGATACGGTACTGGCACCTTTTCTGATCCCGGCTACGCTGAAGATCCTGCTGGGCTCTGCGGTGATCATAGATCCTGCCAGGATGATGCGGGAACTGATATTTATGGTTGCGCTTCCTGCTGTTGTTGCGATGGTATTAAATCAGATCACAGATGGAAAAGTAATGGAAACATGGCCGGGAAAGCTGGCGCCTTTTTCAAAGCTGGCACTGATATTTGTGGTAACGTCCAATTCTTCCAAAGTAGCACCATATATCCGGGATATGAATATGCAGAGGGTGAAGGTTGCACTGGCAATCCTTGTCCTGGCTGCTTCCGGATATGCACTCGGCTGGTTTGTGGCGTATATCTTCCGAAAGGATCGCAGTACGGCGGTTTCCATGATGTATGGAACCGGGATGCGCAATATCAGCGCAGGAGCGGTGATCGCAGCTGCATATTTTCCGGGTGAAGTTATGTTTCCGGTAATGATCGGAACTCTGTTTCAGCAGGTGTTGGCAGCATTGTTCGGAAAGCTTCTGGCACAGAAAAAGGAAAAACAGGAATTTTGTTGAGGTCTGCTGAGGCGTTATAAAGAATATAAAAAGAACTGCCGCATTAGCAATTGAAAAATTGCAATGCGGCAGCTCTTTTTATGAATCTGAAGCTTTTATATATTTCTTCAGTTCTTTGTAGCAGTATTTGATGATCTCTTTACGGGTGATGATGCCGATAAAGTATCCCTGATCATCTACAACCGGGACATAATTCTGGTTAATTGCCTTGTCCAGCAGATCTTCCATGTCAGAATCTGCGTGAACTGCCTTATAGGTTGCTCTGCGCGGAATTGCCATAATGGAAATGCTCTCTGCTTCTTTCAGTCCGGGAACATTTAAGGTTTTCATTCCCCAGAGAAGATCACCCTCGGAAATACTTCCTTTATATTTCCCGTCTAGACTCAGAAGCGGAATGCAGGAAAATTTTCTGTGTTCCATTTTCTCAAGAGTCTGACGAAGAGTCTCATTTTCAAATATATATGCTACATCACTTTTAGGTGTTAAAAAAAATAAAATATTCACTGTTGTATTCGCCCCGTTACATTTGTCTGATAAGGCACTCAGATATACATTGTGTATTTACACATCTGTGTGTCTGTGATCTCTGAGTATTCCAGGTTTACGGCTTTTTTACAGAAGCTGTACTCCTTTTGCTGCTGCTTCTTTCATTACTTCTTCCGGCCACAGGGAAGCATGCACTTCACCGATGTGTGCTTTTCTGAGGAAGAACATACAGATACGGGACTGGCCGATGCCGCCGCCGATAGTATATGGAAGTTCCTTGTTCAGGATTGCCTTCTGGAAAGGAAGCTCACGTCTGTCGTCACAGCCTGCGATGGTAAGCTGTCTGTCAAGCGCATCCTCGTCAACGCGAATACCCATGGAAGAAAGCTCCAGAGCAATGTCGAGAACAGGATAATAAACAAGGATATCGCCGTTTAATTCCCAGTCATCGTAGTCCGGTGCACGTCCGTCATGACGTTCTCCGTTGGTTAAGGTTTTGCCGACCTGCATGAGGAATACGGCACCTTTTTCCTTGACAATCTTGTATTCACGTTCCTTTGGAGTGAGATCAGGATACATGTCGACCAGTTCCTGGGTGCTGACAAATGCAATCTCTCTCGGAAGGATTTCTTCGATGTAATCGTACTGAACAGCCATGTATTTTTCGGTTTTGCGGAGAACGCTGTAGATAGCACGTACTGTGGAAACAAGTGTGTCCATGTTGCGTTCTTCCTTGCTGATGATCTTTTCCCAGTCCCACTGATCTACGTATACGGAATGGATATTGTCCAGATCCTCGTCTCTTCTGATCGCGATCATGTCTGTGTAAAGTCCTTCACCATGAGCAAAGCCATATTTCTGTAATGCATATCTCTTCCATTTGGCGAGAGAGTGTACGATCTCAGCATTCTCCGGCTGGCCTTTGATATCAAAGCTTACCGGACGTTCCACGCCGTTTAAGTTATCGTTCAGACCGGATGACGGATTAACGAATACCGGAGCGGAAACACGCAGCAGATTCAGTTTTTGAGCCAGTGTCTGCTGAAAGAAATCTTTCACAGTTTTAATGGCAATCTGGGTATCGTGAAGATTTAAAGATGACTGATACCCGTCAGGAATTTTAATCTGTTCCATGAGTGGATTCCTCCTGTAATTTCTGTATTTGCATATTTTATGGCAAACTGATAAAAAATATTGTTGTTTACTGAATATCCATTATCTTTTCCCACGCTATTATAACAGGAAAATGGTAGTTTGACAATTATTACTGTTCATTTGGAAGTATCTCGCGGGATATTATGGTTACGGAGAACAGAACGAACAGTAACACAATTTCAGCTTTGCAAGATTGGGGCGAAATGTTAAAATAAATGTGTAAATGAATGAAGCGTTAAATTTATATAAAACTCAGGGGGAAGATATATGGGAAAAAGGTGTCAGGTCTGTGATGGACCAATTGTAAACGGCAGGTGTAAATATTGTGGAATGCCATATAGAAATGATATGGAACTGTATCATCTGAACGAAGACCGTTCAGAGCACTATCGTCATGCTTCGGCAAAGGTGAAAAAAGCAATGGCAGAGAACGAGATCCCTTTGTCTGACAGAAATAAAACAGTTCCCAAAGCTGCAAAAACTTCGTCTGCCAGAACACAGACTATTAGAACGCAAAATACAAAAGTACAAACTTCAAGAATACAAACATCAGGGACAAAGAAAACATCAGGTCAGTCGTACAGCGCACAGACTGCCCGTACATACAGCACCGGAAAAAAGACAGCAAAAAGTGAGAAGAAAAAGAGCGGCAAGGCAGGCAAAATTTTCTGGATCATTGTGCTGATTCTGATGGTAATAATAGGTCAGATGGCAGAGAATTGGGATACGATTGGATACAGGATAGAAGAATTTATCTATGATGAGTTTGACATAGATCTCAACAGTATTTTTGATGACAGCAGTTCTGATGAAGTAAATGAGAGTAATAAGAATAATGAAAGTAATGAAAATAATGAAAGTAATGAGAATAACTGGACAGATGACTGGTCTGAGACTATCAGTGCAGTAAAGAACGGACAGGATGAACAGAGGGGCAATCCGGACTGGTATATGTTCACCGGAGAGAATTATATTGTCAGAACGGATGATACTGCATCAGAGATTGGCGATATAGATGCCAGTGACCAGGGGTATGATTTTACAATAGATCCGGGAGAATACAGGATAGTGTCCGGCTGGGAGAAGGTTGCTCTGGAAATCAGAAGTTCTTCAGGAAAAGATGAAACTGTAAAATTTGACGAAGCAGACCACGAGGAGAAAATAGAATTACATGCCGGGGATGAGGTATCTGTGGTATCTCTGGATGGTCAAGATAATTATCTTGCCATGTATCAAATTCAGCAATATGACGAATAATTTTTTGCCCCTTTCTTTTTGTCAGAGACTGTGCTATACTTGTTAAACGTACCACATATAGAGAGAATTGTGGTGAATGAAAGAAAAAAATACTATATATTGTATATGGGAGCAAAAGGTATGATATATGTTATAAAGAAAGATGGTACGAGAGAAGAGTTTAATTCACAGAAGATCGTAGCAGCAGTAAATAAGTCGGCAGCCAGAATTTTATACACATTTTCGGATAAAGAGAAGGAATTTATCTGCCAGTTTGCGGAAGAACATGCGGAGGCACTGGGAAAGAATGAGATAGAGATCCAGGAGATGCACAACATCGTAGAGGGAGCACTTGAGAGAGTGAACCCGGCAGTGGCTAAGAGCTACCGCGATTACAGAAATTACAAACTTGACTTTATCCATATGATGGATGATGTATATACCAAGAGTCAGGCAATCCGTTATATTGGTGATAAGAGTAATGCCAATACAGACAGTGCGCTTGTAGCTACAAAGCGAAGCCTGATCTTTAATGAACTGAACAAAGAGCTTTATCGTAAATTTTTTATGAATCGTAATGAACTTCAGGCATGTAAAGATGGTTATATTTATATTCATGACCAGTCTGCACGTCTGGATACCATGAACTGCTGTCTCTTTGATGTGGCATCTGTACTCAGCGGCGGATTTGAGATGGGAAATGTATGGTACAATGAGCCTAAGACACTGGATACTGCGTTTGATGTTATGGGTGATATTATCCTGAGCACTGCTGCACAGCAGTATGGCGGATTCACAGTACCGGAAGTAGACAAGATCCTTGCACCTTATGCACAGAAGAGTTACGATAAATATATCCAGGAATTTATGAAATACTCTGACGAGAGCTGGACAGGACGTGAAGAACGTGCGATCGAGTATGCGCTTGACAAAGTCCGCAGAGATTTTGACCAGGGATGGCAGGGGATTGAGTATAAGCTGAATACAGTCGGATCTTCCAGAGGGGATTATCCATTTGTAACTGTAACTCTTGGACTTGGAATAAAGCAGTTCGAGAAGATGGCAAGTATTTCTCTTCTTGAAGTGCATAAAGGCGGACAGGGTAAGGCAGGACGCAAGAAACCGGTACTCTTCCCGAAAATCGTATTCCTTTATGATGAAAATATCCATGGAAAAGGCAAGATCAGTGAGGATGTATTTGAGGCAGGGGTTGACTGTTCTGCCAAGACTATGTATCCGGACTGGCTGTCCATGTCAGGAAAAGGATATATTTCCAGTATGTACAAGCAGTATGGAAAGGTTATAAGTCCTATGGGATGTCGTGCGTTCTTAAGCCCCTGGTACGAGAGAGGCGGTATGTATCCGGCAGATGATAAGGATGTTCCTGTGTTTGTGGGAAGATTTAACATCGGTGCGGTAAGCCTTCATCTTCCAATGATCCTTGCCAAAGCCAGAGCAGAGAGCAGGGATTTCTACGAAGTGCTGGATTTCTATCTTGAGATGATCCGTAATCTGCATATCCGTACCTATGATTATCTGGGACAGATGCGTGCGTCAACCAATCCGCTGGCATATTGTGAGGGAGGATTTTACGGTGGACATCTGAAACCGAATGAAAAGATTGGCAAGATTCTGAAACCAATGACAGCATCCTTCGGAATCACTGCATTAAATGAACTTCAGGAACTTTACAATGGCAAATCCATTGTTGAAGACGGGCAGTTTGCACTGGATGTGCTGAAATATATCAACAGGAAAGTGAATGAATTTAAAGAGAAAGATGGTTATCTTTATGCAATTTACGGAACACCGGCAGAGAGTTTATGTGGACTTCAGGTGGAACAGTTCCGTAAGATGTATGGCATTGTGAAAGGGGTTTCTGACCGTCCTTATGTAAGCAACAGTTTCCACTGTCATGTGACTGAAGATGTAACTCCGATTGAAAAACAGGATCTGGAGGGACGTTTCTGGGAGCTGTGCAACGGCGGTAAGATTCAGTATGTACGTTATCCGATCGATTATAATCGTGAAGCAATACGCACTCTGATCCGCAGAGCCATGTCTTTGGGATATTATGAGGGAGTAAATCTTTCCCTTGCTTACTGTGATGACTGCGGACATGAGGAACTTGAAATGGACGTGTGTCCGGTCTGCGGTTCCAAGAATCTGACAAAGATTGACCGTATGAACGGATATCTTTCCTACAGCCGTGTGCATGGTGATACTCGTCTGAACGAAGCGAAGATGGCAGAGATTGCGGAACGTAAATCTATGTAATATCAGGTCAGAGGTAAACTTTTGAATCTGACATCATAATATGATAATTAAAAGACATATACCGGCAAGATGATATGTATTGCTCTGGTATATGTCTTTTTGTATTGTCAGATAAAATATAGCAATCCTCTTAAATGTATTATTTACGAGGATTGCTATAGAATCATTTAATGATAGTTCCGGTTTTTTCGAAATATCCATCCTTTGCATGTGCAATATCTGTGATGATCGTTCTTCTGTTATCTCCCTTTTCGATAAAAGAGATTCCGGCTTCGAATTTAGGAAGCATGGAGCCTGGGGCAAACTGATTGTCAGCCATATATTTCTTGGCATCATCTACAGAAATTGTATTAAGATATTCTTCATTGTCCTGACCGAGGTTCAGACTTACTTTCTCAACACTGGTAAGGATCAGAAGAGTATCTGCATTTAATTCCTGTGCGAGAAGTCCGCTGGAAAGGTCTTTCTCAATGATCGCACTTGCACCATGAAGATCGATTCCCTGTTCCATAACCGGGATTCCGCCACCGCCTGCTGCGATTACTACCTGGCCCGCATCTACAAGTGTGCGGATTGTTTCAAGCTCTACGATTTTCTGCGGTTTCGGAGCTGCCAGGATTCTTTTATAAGTGCCGTCAGCCAGTTTAGTGACAAAGTTTCCTTTGTTCTCTTCGGCTTCAGCCTCTTCTTCTGTAAGGACACGTCCGATGATCTTCTCCGGTTCAGCGAAAGCATCATCATATGGATCAATGACAACCTGTGTAAGGATAGTAGCTACCGGTTTATAAATACCGCGGGAAATAAGCTCTGCGCGGATTGCGGTCTGGAGGTCATATCCGATATAGCCCTGACTCATTGCCGAACATACGGACATAGGTGCAAATGTATAGTCAGGATGTGTTTTGCCAAATTCATTCATGGCTGTGTGGATCATTCCAACCTGTGGACCGTTACTGTGGGAAATGACTACACGATTTCCGGCTTCTACAAGATCTGCGACAGCTTTGGCTGCTTTTTTTGTAGCGATTTTCTGCTCCGGTAAGGTGGTTCCTAATGCTCTGTGGCCCAGTGCAACTACTGTAATTTTTTCGCTCATGGGAATTACCTCGATTCTTTCATGTTCTGTAAATATGATATCTGTGGGTTGATCTTATATATAAAGATTTTTGAAATTTTTTATCACTGATATCATAAATATTCAATCATATTGATATCCTACATTATAAAAGACTGCCAGTAGAATTGCAATAGAAAATAACCCAAAAAACACCTCGCAGGATATTACCAGTGAACATTAACAAAAAAACAAACAGCTCTCACATTTCTGTGAGAGCTGTTTTGTTTTTTTTGAGGGGGGAGATAGAGAGTGGTTTTTCATCTATCCAAGATCTATTATATGGGAAAATTATGTTCAAAGTATGTCGAATTTCTGAAACAATCGGTAAATTTATAAAAGAATTATAAACAAATACGAAAAATAAAAAGTGGTATCTTGTTTTTATAGCATAGACATGCTAAAGTAGATTCATCGGCAACAGCCGTTATCAGTATTCTTATTTTCACGCACCGGTCCGGTGCAAAAATTTCCAATTATTTATTGATAGTCCGGGAGATGGTTTTGAATCCTGAGCAGAAACTCTGAAAATCTTATTTATTGTGCAAAACAGAGAGGAGAGATGCGTATGTCTGTGGATATGAACTTATAATCTCGAAAGATACTGTACCGATATCATTCTGACAGTGGAAGTACCTCAGATGACATAGAATAAAAATTCAGGAGAATGAGATAATGAAAAAAAGAATATGGAATCAGTTAAAAAAAGCAGTCATGATAACGGCTGCTGTCGGGATTTTGGGAGCAGGAGCAGTATCAGCAGCAGAATTTGAAGCTGCAGAGTTATATGTTCCTGCTGTGGGTTTAAAGCAGAGTGCACGGTGGATCGATGAAGAGAAATTTCAGGCAGAACTGACACTGGAAGTGAGCGGTCTGAAAGAACTGTACAAAAGTCAACAGGAGAATACTGCTTCGGAGAACGGACAGTTGCAGATGGAAAATAGTACATGGGATGGAGAAGTGAGAGAAGCAGAAGCAGCAGAAAATACGACAGATGAAGTGGATTCCGAAAATACAGAGTGTGAATCAGAGAGTGCAGTAATAGATATAGAAGATATAGAAGATATAGAAAGCGAAGAATACCGGAAGTCAGAAGAAAACGCAGAAGGATCTGACACAGAAACCGGACGGACACAACAGAGTGAGCAGGAGAACCAAAATGAGATCAGGGAAGATAAAACCAGATATTTTCTGACTGTATATATTTCAGAATATTTTCAGGTAAATGCAGAAGCGTTAAAGAATGATCTGCAGGCTGAATCCGTACAGATACAAAATCAGAAAGGTGAGACAACACATATTACAAAGCTGACCTGTGAGACTGCACTTTCAGATGCGGAAACAGATATCTTTACCATGAAAGTGCCAGTGTCTCTGCGTGAAGAATATCGTATTTCTTCTGTAAAAACAGATTATCCTCTGTGCCAGGATGCACCGCTTTGCAAAGATTGGGAGGGGACAGGTGCGTATTTCTGGATGAAATCAGGGGATGAAACCCGGACTGTTGCAGAAACTCCTTCAGTTCTGCTTTCCGTACAGGAGGCAAAAACAGGGATTACAGCCCGGTTACAGCAGGAGACGAAAGAGGTACGTGCAGGGCAGAACCTTACTTATATATTGTCTGTAGAGAATACAGGAGAATTACCTCTGGAAAATATAGGGATATCCAGTGTTTTTTCCCAGGATAATATAAAAGCCGAATGGAAACCGGAAGAGGGATTTGCTGCAAATGGTATGCAGGGAATTATTTCAGGTCTTAAGGCAGGAGAAATCAGAAATCTTCAGATGACAGTACAGCTTACAGAAGAGCAGGCAGGAGAGCTTATTCATACAGTAACTGTAAAGGCGAAGCATCCGGGAAAGGAAGAAAGTATTGGATGTCAGAAATCGGTCGAAACAGAAGTCATTGCATTAAAGGCTGCTTTTGAGGTGGAGAAAACTGCGGACAGAACACAGGCATATCCGGGAGATACGATCACATATCAGATCTGCATCAGGAATACGGGTGAGCGGACACTTCATTCGGTTCTCAGTACAGAAAGGTTCCAAAATGCCGGTATTCAGGCAAACTTTGTCAGGAAAGAGGGCGTAACATTAAACAGCACAGGCACACAGGCTCTGATTCCGCAGATCGCACCGGGAGAGGCCTTTGCACTTTACGCAACAGTGACTGTTCCACAATATATGGCAAGTCAGGAATTGATCAATGAGGTAATCGTTACATCTGATGAGACTGGTACACAGGCAATGATATCTCAGGCAAACGTAGAATTAAAGGAAACTGATAATATTGTTACAGTTACGCCGCAACCGGCATCTCTGGCTTCCCAGAGTTATGGATATGACTCAAAGTCCGGAAGTGCTTATACTACTGCTTCCAAACCACGTACAGGAGATGAGACAGAAACGGCTTTGTATATTGTACTGGGGATTTTTGCAATCATGTCCGGAGTCAGTGCATTCTGTTACAGGAAGACAAAAAAACAGCAGAAGTAGAGAAACAACGTTGAAACGACAGGGGAGGTGTGCTATTCTTATATAGAATATACGCTTTAGTAAAACACCTCTGCCTGACTTTAAAGAAATTGCGTTACTGTTCACACATCACTATCCCGCGAGGTGTTTTGGCATGAATATGCCAAAATCCCGAGACATACAAGCCAAAATTCCATTGCCGCAGGCAATCTGGAATGAATTTTGGCTAAGTTACAGTGAACGGAGTGAACAGTAACGAAATTGCCGCAGAGGCTGTATGAAATTCAGGCAGGCAGGAAATGATATGGAGGATTAAAATGAAATTAATATCCTTACTGGAAAAGCTGGAATATACATGTCTTCAGGGCAGTACAGACCAGGAAGTAAAAAATGTGGTTTATGATTCCCGGAAAGTAGAAGAGGGCTCTCTTTTTATCTGTATCCGCGGTGCAGTGGTGGATGGCCATAAATTTGTGCCGGATGTAGTTGCAAAAGGAGCAAAGGTTCTGATCGTGGAAGAAGCTGTGGAAGCACCGGAAGATGTGACAGTCATTCTTGTGAAAGATACACGATATGCAATGGCGTTTATTTCTGCCGCATATTTCGGATATCCTGCAGAGAAACTGAAAACAATTGGTATCACAGGAACCAAAGGAAAAACAACCACTACGTATATGGTAAAATCTATTCTGGAAAATGCCGGATATAAAGTGGGACTGATCGGAACCATTGAAGCGATCATCGGTGACAAAGTGATTCCTGCAAAGAACACAACACCGGAGTCTTATGTGATTCAGGAATATTTCCATGAGATGGCAGAAGCCGGCTGTGACTGTGTGGTTATGGAAGTTTCCTCCCAGGGACTGATGCTTCACAGAACTCAGGGATTTGTTTTCGATTTTGGTATCTTTACAAATATTGAGCCGGATCATATCGGACCAAATGAACATAAGGATTTTGATGATTATCTCAGATGCAAGTCCTTACTTCTGAAACAGTGCAAGGTAGGAATTGTAAACAGAGATGATGAACATTTCGAGAAGATTATTGAAGGTCATACATGCAGCCTGGAAACTTATGGATTTTCACCGGAAGCAGACCTTCGTGCGGAAGATGCAAAGCTGGTCGGAGGTAAAGGATATCTGGGTATTTCCTACCATCTGAAAGGACTTCTGGATTTTCATGTGGAGATAGATATTCCCGGTAAATTCAGCATCTACAATTCATTGACAGCAATCGCGATCTGCCGTCATTTTAAGGTTTCGGAAGAGAACATTCTCAAAGCCTTAAAAGTAGCTAAGGTAAAAGGCCGTATCGAAATGGTAAAAGTATCCGATGATTTTACTCTGATGATCGATTACGCGCATAATGCCATGGCTCTGGAGAGTCTTCTGACCACTTTGAAAGAATATCATCCCCACAGACTGGTATGTCTGTTTGGATGCGGAGGCAACAGATCAAAGCTTCGCCGCTATGAGATGGGAGAGGTTTCCGGAAAGCTTGCAGACCTTACCATCATTACCTCTGATAATCCACGTGATGAAGAACCACAGGCGATCATCGATGATATCAAGATCGGTATGGCAAAAACCGATGGAAAATATGTAGAGATTCCGGACAGAAAAGAAGCCATCGCCTATGCGATCCATCATGGAGAGCCGGGGGATATTATAGTTCTGGCAGGTAAGGGACATGAGGATTATCAGGAAATTAAAGGAAAGAAATATCCTATGGATGAACGTGTCCTGATCGCAGATATTCTTGCTGGTAAATAGGTAGCGGGTCAAACAGGAATAAGTTCATGATATATGCTGATATAATAATTGATATTTCCAGTGATAAACTGGACCGGAGTTTTCAATATCGTGTACCGGAAAGGCTGGAGAAGACAATAAAGGCAGGGATGGTGGCAGCCATCCCTTTTGGAAATGCCGGCCGGGTGTGTAAAGGATATGTGATCGGATTGTCAGATAAACCGAAAATTGCTCCCGAAAAGATTAAAGAAATCAGTGAAATCTGCAGTGGAGAAGAGACTACGGAATCCAGACTGATCGCCCTGGCAGCCTGGATGAGAGAAAATTATGGTTCCACCATGATCCAGGCTCTCAGGACAGTACTTCCTATCCAGGAGAAAATCAAGGCAAAAGAGAAAAAATATATATGCCTGGATATTTCCGAAGAGGCGGGAACGCAGTTGCTGAAAGAACTTGAACAAACAAGGTTTAAAGCCAGAACAAGACTTCTGAGGGAACTTCTGGAGAAAAAAAGACTGGATTATACACATGCGGCGAAAGAACTGGGGACAACTTCTGCTGTTGTAAAGAAATTTCAGGAGCAGGGGATTATCCGCATAGAATATGATGAGATAATGAGAACTTCACTGAATACAGGTGATATTTCCGGAGAAAGGCGAATGCCGCTTACAGATGAACAGGAAGCAGCAGTAAAGCAGATACAGAGAGAGTGGAAAAAACCATCGCCGAAGCCTGTACTGATCGAGGGAGTGACAGGGAGCGGGAAAACCCAGGTGTATATAAAGCTGATCGAGCAGACGCTTTCTCAGGGAAAAGAAGCAATCGTGCTGATCCCGGAGATTGCTCTGACATATCAGACGGTACGCAGATTTTATGCCAGATTTGGGGATAAAGTATCAGTTATCAATTCCAGACAGTCTCAGGGAGAACGCTATGATCAGTTTAAACGTGCGAAAAAGGGAGAAGTCCAGGTGATGATCGGTCCCAGATCTGCGCTGTTTACGCCATTTGCCAGTCTGGGACTGATCATTATTGATGAAGAACATGAACCAAGCTATAAAAGTGAAAGCACACCCCGTTATCATGCAAGGGAAACTGCAATCCGGAGAGCTGTTTTAGAACATGCAAATGTGGTAATGGGTTCAGCTACTCCATCAGTGGAAGCCTACAGTAAGGCAATGAATGGGGAATATAGTCTGGTCAGGCTGACAACAAGATATGGAAGCAGACCTCTGCCCCGGGTTTCTATCGTAGACCTGCGTGAGGAATTAAAAGCAGGAAACAGGTCTGTACTGAGCAGAGAACTCCGGCAAAAGATGAAAGGCCGGTTTGAGAAAAAAGAACAGGTAATGCTTTTTCTGAACAGAAGAGGATACGCAGGTTTTGTATCCTGCCGGTCCTGTGGACATGTGATGAAGTGTCCGCATTGTGATGTTTCTCTTTCGGAGCATAATAATGAAAGGCTTTTATGTCATTACTGTGGATATGAGACAGGAAAACCCCGGATATGCCCGGTGTGCGGATCGCCTTATATTGGCGGATTTAAGGCAGGAACACAGCAGATCGAGAAGGTAGTGCGGGAAGATTTTCCAGAAGTCAGGACTCTCAGAATGGATTTTGATACAACAAGAACCAAGGGCAGCTATGAAAAGATCCTTGCAGCTTTTGCTGCTCATGAGGCAGATATACTGATCGGAACACAGATGATCGTTAAGGGGCATGATTTTCCGGATGTCACACTCATGGGAATAGTAGCAGCGGATCTTTCGCTGAATGCAGAGGATTATCGATGTGCGGAACGTACCTTTCAGCTTCTCTGTCAGGCAGTCGGCCGGGGAGGACGGGGGGAAAAACCGGGAGAGGCAGTGATCCAGACCTATCATCCGGATCATTACAGTATTCAGGCGGCGGCAGTGCAGGATTATCAGGCATTCTATGAGGAAGAGATGAGTTACCGTATGCTTCTGGATTATCCGCCTGCGGCACATATGCTGGCAGTTCTGGGTTCAGGTCCGGAAGATGAGAAACTGGTTCAGGCCATGTATTATCTGAAACTTTATATAGAAAGGATATACAGAGAAAATGACCTGCATATCATTGGCCCGGCATATGCGTCAGTTGGAAAAGTTAAGGATATTTACAGACAGGTTATCTATTTAAAACATAAAGATCATAAAACGCTGGTACATATCAAAGACCAGCTGGAGAAATACATAGAGATAAATTCCGGTTTCCGGAAAATATACATACAATTTGATTTCAGTTAATTAGGGCAGAGTTTTTCAAAATCTCATTACTGAAGTAATCTGCGGCAGAAAGGAAATCCGACAGGCAGTAATTTCTGAAATCGTGATATAACAATAATCAAGATATCAGGTTAGGGGCAAAATATCTTTTGATCCTAACATCATAATCAAAGAAGAGGAGAATAAAGAAATGGCACTTAGAAAAATCAGATTACAGGGCGACGAAGTACTTGCAAAGGTCAGCAGACCGGTAGAAAAGATGACACCACGTATTCATGATCTGATCGGAGATATGCTTGAAACCATGTATGATGCAATGGGAGTTGGCCTCGCTGCACCACAGGTAGGTATGCTGAAGCGTATTGTTGTGATCGATATAGGAGAGGGGCCTATCGTGCTGATCAATCCTGAAATCCTTGAAACATCAGGCGAACAGACTGGTGATGAAGGATGCTTAAGTGTACCTGGAATGGCTGGTCAGGTAACACGTCCGAACTATGTAAAGGTAAAAGCTCTGGATGAGGATATGAATGAAGTAGAATATGAAGGGGAAGGTCTTCTTGCGCGTGCTTTCTGCCATGAGATCGATCATCTGGACGGACATATGTATACAGAACTGGTAGAAGGAGAACTTCATCAGGTTTCCTATGATGAGGATGAGGAGTGATAATCAAATGAAGATAGTATTTATGGGAACACCGGATTTCGCAGTGCCGTCATTACATGCACTGACAGAAGCCGGATATGCGGTGGCAGCAGTGGTGACTCAGCCTGACAAACCAAAAGGGAGAGGTAAGACATTATTGCCAACACCTGTAAAAGAAGAAGCCGTTATGCACGATATTCCGGTATATCAGCCGGAGAAAGTGAGAAATAACCCTGAATTTCTGGAGATTCTGAAAGAAATCAATCCTGAGATCATAGTTGTTGCTGCATATGGACAGATTATTCCAAAAGAAATCCTGGAGCTTCCGAAATTTGGATGTATCAATATTCATGCGTCTCTTCTTCCGAAATACAGAGGAGCAGCGCCTATCCAGCAGGCTGTGATCGACGGGGAAAAAGTATCAGGTGTAACGATCCAGCAGATGGGAGAAGGTCTTGATACCGGTGATATGATCTCTAAGATAGTGATTCCGATCTCTCCGACAGAAACAGGTGGAAGCCTGTTTGGAAAACTTGCGCAGGCCGGTGCGGATCTGCTGATCAAGACGCTTCCGTCTATTGAGCAGGGAACCGCGGAGTTTGAAAAACAGCCGGAGGAGAGTCCTACACCTTATGCGGCTATGATCACCAAACAGATGGGACTGATGGATTTCAGAAAATCTGCAGAAGAACTGGAACGCCTTGTACGCGGCCTGAATCCATGGCCAAGTGCTTATACATTTCTTAATGGAAAAACTCTGAAAGTGTGGAAATGTAAAGTCAGCACTGAGAAAACAGATGCTGTTCCGGGAACAATCTTCCTGGCAGATAAAGAGGGGATCCATACAGCATGTGGAGAAGGAGTGCTGATTCTTACAGAGGTACAGCTGGAAGGTAAGAAGCGTATGGAAACAGAAGCCTTTCTCCGGGGATATCACATTGAAAATGGAATTGTTTTTACAGATCATAAGGAGTGATTAGATGTACGGATATTATTATTTTGATCCTACGTATTTACTGCTCGTTATCGGAATGGTGCTGTCTTTACTGGCATCTGCAAAGGTAAAGAGTACGTTTTCTGTTTACAGCAGAGTGCGCAGTGCATCGGGGCTTACAGGTGCCGATGCTGCCAGACGGATTCTTCGTATGTCGGGAATTACGGATGTTACGGTAGTACCCATATCCGGCAGCCTGACAGACCACTATGATCCGGGAAGTAAGAAACTGGCACTTTCCCAGGATGTATATGATAAAACATCGGTGGCTGCGATCGGAGTGGCTGCGCATGAATGTGGACATGCTATTCAGCATGCGACTAACTATGTGCCATTGAATCTTCGCTCTGCGATTGTGCCTGTTGCAAACATCGGTTCCACACTTTCCTGGCCATTGTTTCTGGCAGGACTGATTTTCTCAATCCGTCCACTGCTGACTGTTGGAATCATTTTGTTTACATTTGCGGTTCTTTTTCAGCTTGTAACTCTTCCGGTAGAATTTAATGCATCTTCAAGAGCATTGAAAATGCTTGGAAGTTCAGGAATGCTTGGAGCTGATGAGGTAAAAGGTGCAAGAAAAGTCCTTACAGCAGCGGCACTCACCTATGTTGCAGCACTTGCTTCATCAATTCTGCAGCTTTTAAGACTGATCATACTTGCCGGAGGAAGAGACCGTGACTAATGGAATAAATACAAGAGAACTGATATTGCAGATATTACTGGAAATCGAGGAAGAGGGAAAACACAGCCATATCGCTATCCGCAATGCTCTTTCCAAATATCAGTTCCTTCCAAGACAGGAGAGAGCTTTTATTACCAGAGTCTGCGAAGGAACACTGGAATATCGTATTTTAATAGATTATATTATTGATTCATATTCAAAAGTATCTGTAGATAAAATGAAGCCTGTGATCAGGGAAATCCTGAGAAGTGCAGTTTATCAGATCAGGTTTATGGACAGTGTGCCGGACAGCGCAGTGTGTAATGAAGCGGTGAAGCTGGCACAGAGAAAAGGCTTTTACAGCCTGAAACCTTTTGTAAACGGTGTTCTTCGTACGATTGCCAGAGAGTGGAAAAATCTGAAACTTCCTTCAAGGGAAGAAAATCCGGTCAGATATCTGTCTGTCAGATATTCTATGCCGGAAACACTGGTAAACCGTTGGCTTGAGGATTACGGGGAAGAAAAAACAGAAAAGATCCTTACAGATTTTCTCACTGAGAAACCGATCACAGTACGCTGCAGAACTCATAAATATCCACAGAAAGAGATTTATGAGAGCTTGGTCGATCAGGGAGTGGAAGTGAAACCTGCACCTTATCTTCCCTATGCATATGAAATTTCAAATTATAACCATATTCTTGCACTGGATGCATTTATACAGGGGAAAATCCAGGTGCAGGATGTAAGCTCCATGCTGGTGGCAGAAATTGCAGATCCGCAAAAAGGGGATTATGTGATAGATATGTGCGCAGCACCTGGTGGAAAGAGTCTCCATGTTGCAGATAAAATGGGAGATTACGGAACAGTAGATGCACGCGATATCAGCCAGTACAAAGTGGATATGATCGAAGAGAATATTCACAGAACAGACTGCATTAATGTGCAGGCTCATGTGATGGATGCTACGGTATTTGATGCAGATTCAGAACTCAAGGCAGATGTCGTTCTGGCAGATGTCCCATGTTCCGGATATGGAGTAATTGGAAAGAAGCCGGAGATCAAATACAGGGTGACAGCACAGAAGCAGGAAGAGATTGTAATTCTTCAGAGAACAATCCTTGACAATGCGGCAGAATATGTGAAACCGGGCGGAGTGCTGGTATTTAGTACCTGTACTATCGCAAAGGAAGAGAATGAAGAGAACATGTTGTGGTTTATGAATAATCATCCGTTCAAACTGGAGAGTATTGATCCGTATCTTCCGGAAGAACTGCATTCTGAGACAACAGCTCTGGGTTATCTTCAGCTTCTGCCGGGAGTACACAAAACAGATGGCTTCTTTATTGCAAAATTCAGGAGAAAATAAGTAATGACAGACATTAAGTCAATGACGATCGACGAATTAAAGAAACTGATGACCACTCTGGGAGTTAAGCCTTTTCGTGCGAAGCAGATTTACAGCTGGCTGCATGAACACCTTGTTACTTCTTATGATGAGATGACCAATCTTTCCAAAAGCCTGAGGGAAAAACTGAAAGAATATCCTGTCACAGCACTGAAGATGGTAGATGTACAGACATCCCGGATTGACGGTACACAGAAGTATCTGTTCCGTCTCAGTGATGGAAATGTGATAGAGAGTGTTCTCATGCGGTATAAACATGGAAACTCTGTCTGTATTTCTTCTCAGGTGGGATGCCGCATGGGATGCAGATTCTGTGCATCTACCATAGGAGGACTGACCAGATGTCTTCTCCCGTCAGAAATGCTGGATCAGATATACAGGATACAGGCTCTGACAGGAGAAAGAGTTTCCAATGTTGTGGTCATGGGAACGGGGGAACCTCTTGATAATTATGAAAATCTTCTCAGGTTTATACATATCCTGACAGAAGAAGGAGGACTTCATATCAGTCAGAGAAACCTGACTGTATCTACCTGTGGGTTGGTTCCGAAGATTTATGACCTTGCAAAAGAAAAGCTTCAGATGACACTTGCACTTTCCCTTCACGCACCTAATGATGTGAAGCGACGGGAACTGATGCCGATCGCAAACAAATACAGCATGGATGAGGTTCTGGAAGCCTGCCGTTATTATTTTAAAGAAACCGGGCGCAGGATCACATTTGAATATAGTCTGGTAGCCGGAGTTAATGACAGCGATGAGGATGCAAGGGAACTTTCCGGCAGAATCAGAGATATGAACTGCCATGTAAATCTGATCCCGGTAAACCCTATTAAGGAACGTTCCTTTGTGCGTTCAACAAGACAGGCTGTGGAGAATTTCAAAATAAAACTTGAAAAATGTGGAATAAATGTTACTATTAGAAGAGAAATGGGCAGTGATATTGATGGTGCCTGTGGACAGTTAAGAAAAAGTTATATGGAAAAAACAGAAAGCGAGAAGTGACATGAGGATATATTCAGCTACTGATGTCGGGCAAAAGCGGAAGATGAACCAGGATTATGTGTTCGCAACTGCTGACCCGGTTGGAAATCTTCCGAATCTGTTTGTTGTTGCAGATGGTATGGGTGGTCATAATGCAGGTGATTATGCATCCTCTCATGCGGTTACATCCATGGTGGAGGAAATCCGGCAGGATGCGGATTTTAATCCGGTAAAGGTAATCCGTCATGCCATTGAATGTGTAAATACCGAGATTCTTACCCAGGCACAGCAGGATGAGAAACTTAGAGGAATGGGAACAACGATAGTGGCAGCTACTATCGTAGGACATTACGCTTATGTGGCAAATGTAGGTGACAGCAGACTTTATGTGATCGGAGAGAAGATTCAGCAGATAACAAGGGATCACTCACTGGTGCAGGAGATGGTAAGAATGGGAGAACTTGACCCTGAACAGGCAAGGAAGCATCCGAAGAAAAATATCATTACAAGAGCACTTGGAGCAGAGAAAACAGTGGATATTGATTTCTTTGATCTGAAATTGGAACCCGGAGATGTAGTTTTGATGTGTTCGGACGGGCTCAGCAACATGGTTGAGGACAGCCAGCTGAGGGAAATCATTTCTGACACATCTACAGATCTGGATGAAAAAGGCAGGATACTTATAAGAGAAGCAAACCGCAATGGCGGCAAGGATAATATTGCAATTGTATTGGTAGAACCATTCACAGACGAGGTGAAAGCATGTTAAAAACGGGAATGATCATAGCAGAACGCTATGAGATATTAGGAAAAATTGGTACCGGCGGAATGGCGGACGTATACAAGGCAAAAGACCATAAGCTGAATCGGTTTGTTGCTGTAAAAGTTCTTAAGCCGGAATTCAGAGAGGATACGACGTTTATCCGCAAGTTTAAAAGTGAGGCTCAGGCTGCAGCAGTCCTGACACATCCGAATATAGTGAATGTATTTGATGTTGGTGACGATAACGGAGTTTATTACATTGTTATGGAGCTTATTGAGGGAATTACTCTCAAGGAGTACATTTCCAAAAAGGGAAAGCTTTCTGTAAAAGAAGCAACCAGTATTGCGATCCAGGTCTCCATGGGACTGGAAGCTGCACACAGCCATGGGATTGTACATCGTGATGTAAAACCGCAGAATATTATCATTTCCATGGATGGAAAGGTAAAAGTAACAGATTTTGGTATTGCAAGAGCCGCTTCTTCCAATACCATAAGCTCAAATGTAATGGGATCTGTTCATTACAGTTCACCGGAACAGGTCAGAGGCGGATACAGTGATGAGAAGAGTGATATTTATTCACTGGGTATCACAATGTATGAAATGGTTACAGGGAAGGTTCCTTTTGACGGAGATACCACAGTAGCTATTGCTATCAAACATCTTCAGGAAGAGATTGTTCCTCCAAGTGTTTATGCACCGGAGCTTCCCCACAGTCTGGAGCAGATCATTCTGAAATGTACACAGAAAAGTGTGGATCGCCGTTATCAGAATATGGAGGATGTGATCGCAGATCTGAAGCATTCTCTGATCGATCCACAGGGAGATTTCGTAACGCTGACGTCTGTGGATAACGAAGCAAAAACAGTTGTGATCTCAGATAAGGAGCTTGGCGAGATCAAACATATGCCGAAGCAGATCGCAAAGTCAGAACCTGAGGCTCTGGAAGAAGAAGTCAATGAAACAGATTATGATGATGAGCCGGAAGTGAAAAAGCACAGGAAGAAATCAGATAAGCCTGAGAAAAAGAAAAAAAGAGGCGGGCATGGGCTGACTATTGTAATGCTTCTGATGGGGGTTGTAATCCTGATAGCAATCATTCTGGTCGCAGGAAAGGCGTCCGGACTTATTGGAAGTAACAATGATACAGACAAAAAAACTGAGGCCTCAGATACATCGGAATCAGATGATGACGGAATGGTAACTGTGCCGAATCTGGTAGGAAAAACAGAGGATGAAGCAAAGAATATCACAAAGGATATGAAACTGGGTATTCAGCCTATGGGCGAGGAGGCTTCAAATCAGGCAAAAGGAACCATTTCTTCACAGGATATTCCAAAGGGAAGTAAAGTAGAGCAGTATACGACCATTAAGTATTATATCAGCAAGGGTGCGCAGCAGATCACAATTCCGGATGTGGATGGACAGACCGGAGTAGATGCACAGCAGACTCTGGAAGATATGGGATTAACTGTTGAGATACAGAAAGAATACAGTGAATTAAATGATGATGGTACTCCGGTTACAGATCCGGGATATGCAGTCTCCACAACTCCGACAGCCGGAAACTCTGTTTCAGCAGGAGACAGCGTAACACTGCTTGTCAGCCGAGGTGTAGACTATGGAGACAGTGTGGAGGTTCCAAGTGTTGTCGGAATGACAAAGAATGATGCAGTTACTACTTTTGGTAAGTTCCTCAATGTGGAAGTAAAAGAGGAAAAGAGTACAGAGGTGGCAGAAGGAGAAGTAATTTCACAGGAACCGGAAGCCGGAAACTGGGAAGATCCGGATAATGTAAATGTTGTGATCACAGTAAGTACCGGAGATCAGGAACCTTCGGCTCAGAGTGACAGCGCAGATACTGCTGCATCATCTGATGCTCCGGCACAGACAGCAGATAACAGTGCGGCGGCAGCAGCCGGGGAAGTATGGAAATGTACACAGACTCTGAATACTCCGTCAGGATATTCCGGAGGTCCGGTTCGTCTGGAACTGATCCAGAATGTAAACGGAACACCGACAGCTTCAGTTGTTCTGGAAGATCAGGTAATCCAGTTCCCGTATGATCTGGATATCACAGGTGCACCTGGTATCAGCGAGGGTACTTTGTATCTGTCTGAACAGATTAGTGGAACTTATCAGGAACTCGGAAATTATTCTATTACATTTGCTAAGGCTGAATGATCCATGCAGGGAAAGATAATAAAAGGAATTGCAGGATTTTATTACATCTATGCAGAAAATGATGAGATTTATGAATGCAAAGCAAAGGGAATATTCAGAAAAGATAAACAGAAACCTCTTGTAGGAGATAATGTGGAGATAGAGGTTTTGGATGAACAGGAGAAGGAAGGCAGTGTGACTGCCATCCTTCCCAGAAAAAATTCATTGATCCGTCCGGCCGTTGCCAATGTGGATCAGGCTTTTGTGATTTTTGCAATGGAGAATCCTAAACCTAATTTTATGCTGCTTGACCGTTTTCTGATCATGATGGAGAAAGAGAATGTTCCGGCAGTCATATGTTTTAACAAGAAAGATCTTGCAAAACAGGAAGAACTGGAGCTTTTATATGAAACCTATAAGAGTTGTGGATATGATGTGATTTTTTCCAGTACTTTTAATGGAGAGGGGCTGGATGAAATACGTGAGATCCTGAAAGGAAAAACAACTGTAGTTGCAGGACCTTCCGGTGTGGGAAAATCTTCAATTACCAATGCACTGCAGGAAAATGTACAGATGGAAACCGGGGAGATTAGTAAGAAGCTGAAACGTGGAAAGCATACCACGCGTCATTCTCAGGTGATACCGGTGGGACATGATACTTATCTGATGGATACACCGGGATTTTCTTCTTTATATCTGACAGATATAGAAGAACAGGAACTTAAGGCGTATTTTCCGGAGTTTCGCAGATATGAAGAACAGTGCAGGTTTCAGGGATGCAGACATATCCATGAACCGGACTGTGGCGTGAAAGCAGCATTGGCTGAGCATGAGATCAGCCAGCTTCGCTATGAAGATTATCTGGGACTTTATAATGAATTAAAAGAGAAAAGGAGATTCTAATTATGTATCAGTTGTGCCCTTCTATTTTATCGGCAGATTTTAACCGTTTGGGCGAACAGATCAAAACCCTGGAAAAAGAGGGGATTGAATGGCTTCATATTGATGTTATGGATGGTGATTTTGTACCGAGTATTTCTTTTGGAATGCCGGTGATAAAGTCTATCCGAAAGGAATCAAAGTTGTTTTTTGATGTACATCTCATGGTTACAGAGCCTGAGAGATATATCAGAGATTTTGTGGAATGTGGGGCAGATTCCATTACAGTACATGCGGAGGCATGTGAAGATCTTGAGAGAACTATTGAACAGATCAGGGAAGCAGGTGTGAAGGTGGGAGTTTCCATCAAACCGGCTACACCTGTAAACGATATAAGTCATATGCTCAGCGATGTGGATATGGTTCTGATCATGACTGTACAGCCGGGATTTGGCGGTCAGAAGTATATGGAAGAATGTACGGAAAAGATCAGGGAAGTACGTGAACTGATCGAGGCCGAGGATCTGGATGTAGATGTTCAGGTTGATGGTGGCATCAATGATGAGACAATGGAGACAGTGCTCACAGCAGGTGCAAATCTGCTGGTAGCAGGTTCTTATGTTTTCAACGATGATCTGGCAAAAAATGTAAAACATGCCAGAGAACGAATGGACGAGATCATAAGAAGGATTGACTGAGGAAGAGCATGATAGATACGATAATTGTAAGCGGGGGCAATATCCACAGTGATTTTGCCCTCGATTTTTTAAAAAAGAATGAAGCCTGTCTGATCGCAGCTGATAAAGGGCTGGAATTCTTTCTGGAGCATCAGCTTTTGCCGGATGCAGTTATTGGAGATTTTGACAGTCTGTCTGAAGATGGAAAAAAATTTCTGGAAATTCAGGAAGAAAAAAGTATGGACAGTGAAATTCCCTATGGTGGAATGACTGAGTGGAAATTGCAAAAAGGCTTTGGAAATGAAAAAAAAGAAATAAAAGTTATCCGCCGGAGACCGGAAAAAGCTGTCTCTTATACACATCTGACGCTGCCGACGAAGCTAGAAGTGTAGAT
>ERZ1027259.285-NODE-285-length-21873-cov-23.861307_pt1 | contig 21873 bp, 21 predicted proteins | sample MGYA00519260_ERZ1027259 | MGnify/ENA primary metagenome ERZ1027259 (study PRJEB26926, sample SAMN06164549) | human gut metagenome | biome: ENVO:00009003; feature: ENVO:2100002; material: ENVO:00002003 | host: Homo sapiens | place: USA | collected 2012 ...
TAGATGTTACGGGGACCTCATCGTCAATGTCGTCTTTTGACAGGAAGTCTGCATCATCCCCGCGTTCAAGGATCCGCCTTATCTCCTGATATCCGTATAGGCGCAGTTGCGTGGCGCATGCGCTTGCCGCCACCAACCGTTCCAGCCCGAAGGTCTTCTCCAACGCCATGATGCCTCTGCATGAACGGAACGCCGCGGGAGGATACTTCTTGAGTTCCGCCACCTTGCGCAGATACAGCAGCAGGACGTTATCTGTCTGGCCGGCCCGTTCGTAAATCTGTTCCAGATCCTTTTCATAACTTCCATGACGTCCGGGCAGTCCGTGGGCATCCTTGGTCGTATAGGAGTATGGCGTGTCATCGCGCTGGTGTGTGGTCACCAGACGCAGGCCATGATATATTTCCAGCGTGTCCGCATCATAGACAATCTCGACACGTTTGCCTATATACTCTTTCGGTACGCTGTAATGGTGAAGCCTGAAGGTGACATAGCCGTTACGCATTACTGTTGCGGAGCGTCGCTCTTTCATCTGATGGCGTATGGCGGGAAGCGGGCGGAGGCAGTCGGACTCAATCTGCTCGAACTGTTCCCGTCTGGACTGGGGACGCCCGCTCATCCTGCGTCCGTTGAAGGCCGAGAGCGATTCGGATATGGCCGCATTCAGAGACTCCAGCGAGTGGAATACAAGACCCTCGATGTCAGCGTAGACGGATCGGTAAAGTAGCTTCACGGCATTCTCCACCAAGGCCTTGTCCTTTGGATGACGTACCCGTGTGGGGTATACGGTACATCCGTAGTGTTCGGCAAATGCCGCAAACTCCTCGTTGATTGCCGGCTCGTTACGGTCGCTGCGGGTTACCGCCGATTTGAGGTTGTCTGGTACGATCGCCATCGGAACCCCGCCGTAAAAATGAAGCGCGTTCTCACACGCCTTAATCAAGTCCTGTCTTGACTGGGACCAGACCGCCTCACAATAGGTATAGTGGCTGCACGGAAGTATGGCCACGAACACTTCAACGCTGCGACATTCACCGCTTTCACTGTCAACGACTTCCAGTTTGTCACCGGCGAAGTCGATATACATCTGGTCTCCGGCATAATGCTCGACATGGCCTACGACATGTGTCACCATACGGTAACGCATGAGATAGTTGCCGAAACTGGCATGTCTGTATCCGTCAGGATGGGTCTCGCGGTACTCTTCGTACAGGGTTTTCACTGTTACGCCTCGGCGGCTAAGCCGGGCAGCATACTCAGGAAGGAGTGCCTCAAGCTCAAGCTGGCGTTGTGACGGTTCCCTGTTACGGCCAACACCTTCAGAGAACATTTCCTGGATGCGAGCGGAAGGCATGGCGGCCAACTCCTTTATCGGTATACCACACTCTTGAAACAGGCGCACATATCTGCGCACCGTGTTGCGGGAAAGCTCAAAGCTCCTGCTTATCTGCTTTATCCCCATCCCCAATGCGTAACATTGGAGGATGTTTGCTATCTTTGTTGTCATAGTAGAAATGATTTTATCCCACCGGTCAAGACGGGAATCAAATCTACGAAAAATCCCCTGCCGGGCATTGCCAAGCAGGGGTATTTTTATATTGGAATCAAGGGGGTAGGATTATTTTAGCACAAGGGGGCAGAATCGCTTGGTTTTAGGGGGCAGCTTACACTGGATTTTCCAGCAGGCACCATGACAAAGGCACGCACACGGGCTTTGCCTGTCGGTTTGCTTGATAACATCATAGTTATACGTTTTTTAAGTGAACTGTGATTAAGACAGTTGGAAAGAGTAGCGAACCTTGCTCCAACTGTCTTTTTTATTAGAAATATCTGATACTCTTCTCGTTTTACGCCCGATGCAAGCACACGGCTGTCGGCTTCATATTCATGAAGTGTATGAAGTTCATTGCGCAGAAGCCATATAGAGGGACAATACCAAGTGAGAATAATCGCTGCCTGCATAAAAAGCAAGTCAATCCAATGGTGGCACTCGATATGCGCTTTTTCATGGCGGACTATCATCTGCCCAAACTCGTACCAGTCACGTCTTGGCATCATAATATATCCGCACCATGCAAACGGGGCGACGCCGTTATGGCGATGAAGTATAATGCGGCAGTCATCCTGTTTTATATGCTCACCTTTGAGAATGAACAGTGCCAACCGTGCAAGTGAAACGAGGAAATAGAGAGTCATGGCAATAACCCCTATAAGGTAAAGTGTGACTATATAATCCCATATCGGAGTGATTTGCTCTGATACTGTATTGGCAATATAGGCAACATCGACCGAATTAAAAGCGATTTCAACATTATTTTCCACAATATCCGCTACCCAAAAGGGATTAAGTATGAAGATTGGGAAAACAAAAGCAAGCGTTATACAGGACAACAACAATATCCTGTTGAACCGGAAACATCCGGTATTGGCAAGAACGCATTTGTACACCGCCCAGACTACAATCAGGAGGGTACTTGCCAATAATGAATATGCCAAAAGTACGCCTGCCATTGGTGTTACTTTCCTTTATCAAATATTTGTGAAATCAGTTCTTTTGCCTCTATATCGCTGCATCCATCGTTTTTAATCAGGAAATTAACAACATTGTGGATTGAATTGTCAAAATACCGTCTTATGACACTTTTCAAATTGTGTCCGCAGTAATCCTCCCGTCCGATTATTGGGAAATATATGAAGCCTGAGCTTTCAACCTTGTGGTCGAGATAGCATTTATGTTCAAGAAATTTCACAAAAGTGGCTACTGTGGTCCGACTTGGACGCGGCTCATCATGAAGAGCAACGACATCCCGAACCGAGAGTGGCCCGTTTTCCCAAAAGATGTTCATCACTTCTTCTTCTCTTTCTGTTAATGGCTTCATATCTTTCATTTGTATCTGGTCTAATCAAATTAGACGATTTGGTAACACAAAAGTAGTCTAAATTATTTAGACAACAAAATAATCGGGCAGAAAAAATTGATTATAGATACGGATAGTGGAGAAAACCGGGTGGTTCTCTCCACTGTTACCTACGTTTACGGCTCTTTACTTGTCGCCATAAAGCCCTATGCGGTTGCCGACAGGATCGGCGATGATGGCGAAGTAACCCCAACCGTCAACCTGAATTTTGGTTTTGGGAGTTACGATCGTCGCGCCGTTATCCAACGCAGTTTTCACGCTGGCATCCAAATCTTTTGTCTGGAGATACACCAACACGCCTCCGTTAGAGGGTGCGAAACCGGGAAACGAGGGGGCCGAGGAGATTGAGCAAACACTCTTGCCGTCTTTCATAAGACAGGCCATTTTCTCGTCGCCGAACTGCGACACTTCCAGTTTTTCGCCGAAGAGTGCCTGATAGAACGCCACCGACTTGTCGAAGTCATTGGTGGGGATTTCAAAAAATGCAATCATACTTTTTATTATTTGATTAGTACGCTGCAAAGTTACAGCGACATGATAGCCTATGATAGTAAAAAGCGGACATTCCCTTATGGCAGATATGTACTAATGCTGATTATCTTCAGCATTAGTACATATCTGTAATTTGTCACTGAACGATTCTCTGATAGCTATTCTCAATCCATTCAAGAACGATTCATGGATATATATTGAAGAAGTCGGACAGTTGTCAGCACATAATCTGCACTGGATACAATTTATCTCATCAATCGGCAAAACCGTATCTTTTAATGCGAATATGTGCATGGGACAAATCTTGATACATTTTCTGCAATTTATACAGGTAGAAGTATTGAGAAATACCACCTTATTACCGGTTACTATATCTGAACCTTTACGGCGTATCGGTACGCCATCCGAATAACCTTCAACCGGATTCTTATGGGCATGAGCCAACGGATGTAATTTCCACCGAAGCCTTTCCACAAACAGCCGTGCTTTGAACATATCCCGCTCATCCGGTCTGGCTTTATTGTAGCCGTCCATAAGAACCCACGGCCCGGTGCGATCAAATCCACGGCAGGAAAACTCTCCGGCTATAATTCCATCTTTTGCCTCGACGATTGTTCTGAGTGGCTTATGATATGCTCCCAAGAAAGGTCTGCAACGGGTGGAAAATATGAAAACATTTTTGCCTTTAAGATTTTGACTTGAAACAAATCGTTGAAGTCGTATATCGTGAGCGGCAAAGTTTATAGCGGAGCCAAAGCCGATAAGGTCATAATCCGACAGGTCGATTGCCGGATTGCTGTCGATAGATACCAATTCAGCAGACAGGGCTTCCGCCATGCTTTTAGCAATCTTCAACGTGTTGCCTTTATACGAGGAACGATAGAATATTATTGCCTTCATTTTACGACTGATATTTTCGTTTCCGAGGTTCCGGGGCCTCCATTTACACCTTTATATCCCACAAACATCAGAGAACTCGTGTCAAAATAATAATTACAGCTCCAGAAAGCCGACATAAAGCCGGTAAGACTGACTTCTATTCTTTCCGCGTTCTTTCCGTCGAACTTCTCAGCTCCTTTCTTGGTTGCCGACATGGTATATAGTTTTATGTTGTCGGGGCGAAAACACTCATATTCCACAGACTTACCGTTTTTCAAAGTCAGTCCTGCATTATAGGCGATATTCTGATACCACGGCTTGCCTTTGCTTTTCACCGTTCTTGAAATCTGTTTCCCATTGAATTTGCCGGATATGGAATATATCCCTTTGCTCAAGCAGACTGTCAGATTGGTGTTTGATGAAGCATCCGCTATCTTCCAAACCTCGGTTTTATAACCGTTCCCTAAGATATACTCATGCTTCTCACCACCTTGAACTGTATGTAGGTATATCTTTCCATCCTTGTGTTCCTCCGTCCATTTGATAGTGGTTTTCATCTTGCCGCAGGTGGAAATATAGTTTCTTTCCTGCGCCATTGCAAAAGCTGTAAGAAACAGCGTAAGTGCTATTGTAATGATAAGTTTCATAGACAGTTGTTGTCAAAGATAAAATCCACATATTTGGAAATCATAGCTTCCATTCTTTCCCATGCTTCCGGTTTACTAAAATCTATGCCGTTGATTTTGTGATATTGCCTTGTGAAAAGGACAATATAGTTGATTGCGGATATGATTATGGCAATCGACATATTGTTGTCACCGCCTTTATCCAAAAACTTATTCAGTTCCTCTTGCAATTTATAACCGATACGCTCTCGTTCTTCTATGATGCCTTTGAAAGAAGAATGACCTGAAAGTTCCCATACAAGAAGTTCCTGCATGAGAATATTATCTTTTAGATAGTTAAGCTGACAAATAAGCACATCCTTAACAATCTGCTTTATGTTCCCGTCTTTAGCGCGTTTGATGGTCTCAATAAACTCCGAATAGGCAAACGAATAATAGTCATGACGTTTTGCCCATTCCACGAGCAGCCCATCCAGTCCACCGAAATAGCGATAAATCAAAACTTTATCGCATCCGGCTTGATTGGCGATGCGATTAACTCCGATTTTGGTAAAACCGTCGTTCTCTATGATATGGCTCACGGCTTCAAGAAGCCTCTTTTCTGTTTCTTTCAATTCCATTCTATATAATGTCACTAAGTGGTGACAAAATTATAAAAAAAAACGGTGACAACCAAATGCAGGGCTGTATAACCGCTATTTTCAGAATGTAAAATAGTCAGAAACAGGAGAGTATTGAGCAATATACTCTTTCGGTGTGTAGCCGGAGAATAGCTTGAATTCTTTAATCATGTGGGATTGGTCGGTGTACCCACACTCGTATGACAGTCGGGCAAAACCTATTCCCGGATTATGCTGCAAGACTGATAAGGTACGTTGCAACCTGACTATGCGCATAAAATCTTTGGGTGTCGTTCCTATGTTTTCCGAGAAAATCCGGGAGAATTGTTTTTCACTCAAACACGCAATATCCGAAAGTGTCTTGATATTTGTTTGAGAGGAGTTGTTGATATGGTGTATCACTTCTGCCAATCGTGGCAGATGATAATTTATCCCATACATCAGGCACTTGTAGAAATAATCTTCTATAAGTGCAATGCTGGTATCGTGATTTTCGCTGTCTTCAACTCTGTGTGACAAATCACGCAAGGCTGTATTTTCAATATCCTCAATCGCCACATTCCTGTCACGCAGTAAAGAGACTGGCATACGAAAGAATATTTTTGCCGCATGAGGCTGGAATACTACCACTATCATTTCAATGTCACCGGTTGAAGTCACATCTGAATAACGGCTTTCCTGACCGCAAATAAAACTCTGCGGCTGTAATTCATCACGGTTCGTGACTTTCAGCCTTTCGCCACGATGGAACACAAGCGACATACAGCCAGTCGGCAAAGTGCGTTGCGACACTATGCCGGATGTCTTATCCTGCAATATCCAATAATACCGTATGAACGGTTTTAAGGCAGGCGTAGGCTGTATGATTCTGAATGTCTGCATCCAGCAAAATTACACCATCAAGATTTCCGACGATAGTAAAAAACGGACATTTGCGCATTACATTTCACTCTATCTGCCGACTGTTTGAGTCACTTTAGCATCATTGATGTGTTTATATTGTAATATGAGCAAACTCACGGTTTATCCAGAGGGTAGCCTCATTTCCGATAAAACGGATAAGCACGTAGTTCGGATCTGCCGGGCCATCGGGGAAGTAATTTATAAAATATTCCTGCCACATCCGTTTGCGGGTTTCTTCATCCGTAATGATTTCGACCGTGCCGCGCAATGCAACACTATCGCCATAAAACGAGTAAGAAAGTCCGGCTTTGGGATTGAGCCTGAAATCGGCAACCTTTTCGGAGTTTGCTGCTGTCACTATCCAAACTTCATTATATCCGATTGAATGAATTTTATCCAATGGCACCGGGCGAGGGAAACCGTCCGCATTGACCGATGCCAACGTAACCTCTTTGCACTGCGAAAGCAGGTGTGTGGCTTTTTCAATCAAACTTCTTTCATCTTTCTCTTTCCAGCGTTTGAGTGTTGGGAAGATTTGTTGCATTTGAGCCTTTGCCTGTTGGGGCGTAAGATTCCAACCCGTTTCCTTGTTAATCTGGTCAGTAAACTGAGTGCAGAACTCTATCATCTGGCTCATGTTGAAATCTTGGAGGAAAGCACCTTCTTTGTAGCAGTAGCCACAATAGTCCTTGCTTTTGCTTCCGTCTGAATTTGTGCCGATATTACCCTCAACGAGAGGCATACCGCAGCTTTGACAAAATTTTTGTTCCATATGTTCTATCATTATTTTCAAATAATCAATGTCATCTTTTTTTTAATTTCTCTTTTGCGTATTCGTAGGATTCAAGGATGTAAGGCTTTAATAATTCAAATGTCGCTTCAGATGGGGTTAAAGCGCAAATCCAGCCCATCCACGCATAAACCGGATGCGGTATAATAACATCCTTTGTGGTAAATTCATACGGCATATCAACAATGCCGCCTTTACATGGGCGTTTGGGCAATTCTCCGAATAACGTGCGGAAAGTCTGTTTTCTGACTCCTATATTTATTCGCCACGCATCCTCACGGTCAAGGTGGGAAGCTCGGTCATTGTCGCCATCCTTTTCTTTTACCGTCAAGACATAAACACCACGTTTCAACACCCCACCCGGATTGTAGAAAATCCCACGCTCGCCCCAACTGTTTATTTCGACTGTCCCGTCAAGGTTGTCAAGGCAATACTTCAAAATATCGTCAGGTGTAATGGTCATATTTAATCAGAATCTTTAATTAACCTATACATCGTTTCTATGTCCTCCGATGCCATCTCGAATTTTGACTTTTCAATCAGAATGTTCTGACCAGTCATGATGTATGAAGGTATAATGCGTATTCCTTTATAGAAAATCTCAGTATTCCGTAGCTTGTAAGTAGAAATACTTGGAACGGCGTTTTTCTTTGTCGCCTTCTTGCTGATCATATTAAAGACTTTCTTTGCCACATCCCCCATAAGCATGATAACTTTGACGTTGGGAAATAAAGCAAGTTCTTTTTCCAGATAGGACAGACTGTCCTCTATGCTCCCCTTTGAAACAGCATATTCGGTTTTAGGTGTTTTGACCGCATTGGTAATGTAAATTCCTCGATTCAAAATATCCTGTACCGAACCTACATCTATCCCTGCTTTTCTGAACAACGGAATTGTTGTTGACATATACGCGGAATCTGGCTTCCCATAGAAATCCTCCTCCGGACTTGACGGGACAACCTCATTTATCATGATTGCCCGTATTGTTTCCGGTGCGACATCCACGTTGTTAAACCGCATATCCGCTTCGCCTGCAGAGAACTGTTGTAATTCTTTCTGTATATTCATCATAATAGTTTGAGCAATTCTTCGTGGACTTGTCCGTTTGTTCCGGCTACCTGACTTCCTTGAGCCGGGTCAAGTGCGTTGCCGTTCCAATCGGTCACTATTCCTCCGGCCTCTTGTACCAGAAGCATACCGGCAGCATAATCCCAAGGGTTCAGATATACCTCGAAATACCCGCCTTGTCTGCCACACGCGGTATATGCCAGTTCCAAGGCTGCGGAACCAAGCCGTCGGACATCTTGTGAGTTTTCATAGACTTTGAGAAATCGGGCAAAATTTTCTTTCGCCAACTCTCTTTTAGCAGTGCCGATACCGATTATGGTTTCCGAGAGTTTATGGGCAGAGGAAACGTGTATGGGCTTGCCGTTCAAGAAACTGCCTCCGCCTTTGACGGCTGAGAAAATTTCATCGTGAAACGGGTCATATATAATGCCCAGAACAATCTCCTTCTGGCGACAAAGAGCCAGCGAGACCACGCTGTGCTGATAGTCGTGCATGAGGTTAGTAGTGCCGTCAACGGGATCGAGAATCCAATAGCTGTCTGTATCCATTCGCTGCAAGCCGGTTTCCTCTCCGAGAAACTGGATGTCCGGCGCAAGTGTATATAGTGCCTTTTTCAAAAAGTCCTGTACAGCCACGTCAACTTGCGTAACGTAATCGGCAACTCCTTTTTCTTTAACATGGGCTGCCATTTCCCTGTTTGTGATGATTCCCTTAGTCTCTTTGACCAAGCTGATTATATGTTGTATATCCATGATTATAATATATGGGGGTAATTTAATACTGCTGCATAGCCAAACCGCAAGAGAACAAAATATTTCGGACATAATCCTGACAGACTTCCGACCCGAATATGTTTTCGTAAAAATTTCGGGCTTTGTTTATGTCTGACACGGATAAAACTGTACAACAAAATCTCATAGACTATTTTTCCAGCGTTTGAGGGTTGGATAAAATTGTCGCATCATCTCTTTCGCCTGTTCTACGGTCATATTTTCCCCGGACCATTTGTTTATCTCATCGGTGAATTGGGCGCAGTGCTCAATCATTTGCTCCATCGTCATGTCCTGCGTGAACAGACCATCCATGTAACAATAGTTGCAGTAATCATCATTACGGCTACCATCGGCATTTATTCCTTTGTAGTCATCAGTCAGCGGCATACCGCAGCTTTGACAAAATTTCTGTTCCATATTCATATTTCTTTTTTTGTTCAATCAAATCTTTGTTTTTCACGTTAGACAAAGACGCTTCTCAAAACAATGCTGTACTGTTTATAATTTCAATAATTGTTCTATGTTGCCGGATTGTATATAAGGTACACTTCTCTTTCGGTGGATTTTCTACAACTTGTCGATTTCTTTTTGGAGCAAATCAAGGAAGCGGGCAGCGTGTGCGCCATCCATCTGGGTGTGGTGAAATTGGAATGATACCGTGAGGGTTGTTTTGAACCAGCCTTTGCTGTATCGTCCCCAAATCATAAAGGGATTATTGAATATTCCGCTATACATTCCGACTGCACCGTCGATGTCGTACTGAGCCAATGCCGATGTGCCGATTACCATGCTGTCCGTGAGGTCATGATTCTCGCAGGTTTTGGCAACTTGTCGTGTAAGCCGAATATAATCGGCATTGAAGATTGATAAATCGTCGGAGAAAGGGACGTCGCAGGAACTTACCTCACCTTTACTGTTGGCAACAATGGTATTGACAGCAATAGTGTCATACTCAATAAGTTTGTCTCCGATAGGAAGCATGAAGAACTCTTTGACCTGACTTGCTGCTTTGCCGATGCACCAGCACATCAGCATATTGAATTTCATGCCTTTCTTCTTGCTGACTTTCATGAGCCGTGATACATCAAACGTCTTGAAGAATGTAACCATCGGCATGGGTGCTTTCATCCACATGTCAAATGCGTAAGCACGAGTTGTGTTTTTGGGATTTACTTCTCTCATGGCATTTATATAGAATGACTGTCTAATGAATCTATATCCCCGGCTTGAATAGCACTGATGGATTTATTGATTTTATCGGTATCCCAGTTCCACCATTGGAGTTTCTGCAAACGGGTGATGATATCGGGGGAGAAACGTTTGCGTATCTCTTTCGCCGGAATGCCGCCTACTATTGAATATGGCTCGACATCCTTTGTTACAACTGCCCGTGTACCGATTATTGCGCCGTCGCCGATAGTCACCCCAGCCATGATTACTGCGTCATAACCTATCCACACATCATTACCAATCACGATGTCTCCTTTATTGTCCCATGCAGAAGCGACATCAGATTTCGGTAAGCCCCATTCCTCAAAGAAAAGCGGGAACGTGTATGTAGAAAACGATTTCAGTGTATGGTTGGCGCAATTGAATATAAACTTTGCTCCGCAAGCTATTGAGCAGAACTTTCCGATAATCAGACGATCCTGATTTATAGGATAATGATACAACACGTTATTCTTCTCAAAGTCACGAGGGTCATTCACAAAATCATTGTAAATGGTAAAATCTCCGACTTCAATATTCTGGTGCGTTATGACTGATTTAAGATAGACAGTCTGATTATCTCCGGAACGAGGATATATCTTTGTTAGGTTCATATCTAAAACTCTTTAAGCCGTTCTATTCTTGATGATTGCCTTCGATTACCTGATTTATCAAATCCCGGACTTCATCATCCGACATTTTTCTGTCCCTTACAAGAGTGCTTATCACTCCCCGAATGGAATTATTAAAATATCGCTGTACCACATTCATCAGATTGTTGCCACAATACTCATCTCTTTCTATAAGGGGATAATAGATGAATCCGTTGTTTCCTGCCGGTTTATGACCTAAAAAGCCCTTCTCAACAAGAAATTTCACGAATGTAGATATGGCGGTTCTGCTTGGACGAGGTTCGGGATAAGTGGCGATAATCTCCTTGACGGTAGCTTCACCCTTCTCCCAAAACTTGTTCATCACTTCTTCTTCACGCTTGGTAAGTTGTTCCATCATTAAATGAAATTTAGTATATGCAAAGTTAGTCTAAATAAATTAGTCAAGCAAGCAAATACGGCTATTTTTATGATTTATAAGCAAACGTGATTATTACGACAATGAAATTTGTAGATTAATGAATGAAAAATGAAGCAAGAGGATGATATTAGATAATTCCCCCTCTTGCTTCATTATTATTTACATTTTTATCCCTTTCGGACGGTTTTCATCCTTGAATTGAAACCCCGGCCGCCCGATAATAATATGGTCGGCAATGAAATTGCCAGACGGACTTCGTTCATCCACCGAGTTGCGTATCTGCGGTGCATCTTCGGTGGGTTGTGGTGGCACGTTCCGTACACCTCCCACATCCGACTTGATTTCCTGTCCATCTTTTTCTTTTTCGGCGACTTCGGGCGTGGGCGGCGCAAGCTCCAACTGTATCTTGCGGTCAAGTGCGGCAAGTTCTGACTTCAACTGTTTCAGTTCGTCCTCTTTCTTCCACACCTTACCCGCTATCTCCTGCAACTGCGGAACCTCCTTTTCCAGCACCTCGTTCTTTCCCTTATACTGGTCGATTATGGACGGAATCCTCTCCAATGCGTTCAGGAAATTACGTGCGGCGGCTACCGGATCAGCCATCGCCAGATGCCCGTTGTTGTAGGTGTACTTGTAGTTTCCCTCCACCACGAAGCGGTTGTCGGTAAATTCCAGCCCTTCTTTGAGTATCCTCTCGCTGACCACCTTGATGGGGAAGCCGTAAAGTTCTCCGACAGGCTTGTACAATCCGCCCGTCGTGGCGTTTTTGGCGATTTCCTGCAAACGCTTTCCGATAACCTTTTCATCGTTGGAATCCACACCGTCCACCTTGACTGTATTCAGGCGGTTGCCCTCCTTATCGGTCTTGACAACGGAAAGAAAGCGGTTCCAATCCTCCGTCATGGCTTCTATGACCGCCGTGTTGTTACGCAGTTCCCCCGTCTTGGCTTCCAGTTTGAACTCCGAATCGCGCTTGCCCTTGTTGAACGACTTGCGTTCCCCTTCGAGCGAGGCGATACGCTTCTCTAATTTCGCCTTGTCCAAAAGGTCGGTATTACCGGAGAGTAACGCCATGTACTCCGAGAAGTTCATGCCCGATTTCTCGTCCATCGCCCCCTCGTCGATGGTACGCGCGCCCATCGCCCCGCTTTTGAGCTGCGAGATGAACGTCTGCTTGCAGTGCAGCAGGTTGAACTTGTAGCTGTCCAACGACTTTTCCACCGCATAGATGATGACATCCACATTGTTCCCGGCAAAATGCTTGGCAATCTCGTTGCCTGCTCTAACTCCCCGTCCGTCACGCTGTTGCAGGTCGGACGGTCGCCAAGGCGTATCCAAATGATGGATAGCAACACACCTTTTTTGCGCGTTCACGCCCGTTCCGAGCATGGAGGTGGAGCCGAACAGCACACGCACCGTTCCGGCGTTCATGGCATCTATCACCGCTTTGCGTGCCTTGTCGGTCTTGCACTCCTGAATGAAGCGCACCTCGCTTGCCGGTATGCCGTAGTCCTCCGTCAGCTTCCGCTTTATCTCGCTGTACACGTTCCACCCGTCGCCCAGCTGGTACGTCCCCAGATCCGAGAACACGAACTGCGTGCCTTTCTGCGCGTCGTATTTATGGTAATACTCCGCAATCGTCTTGGCACAGTGGGAAGCCTTGTTGTCGGGGTGGTCTTCGTAGTTCGGGTCTATCATGCGCATATCCAGTGCCATCTTCCGGGCGTAATCGGTGGCGATAAGCATCTTCGCCTTTTCTTCCGTTTCCGACAGAGGCTGTCTGCCCAACAGTGTGGCATCGCCCGTCTTCGCAAATTCCATCAGTTGTTTGATGAAATATTCTTGGTCGGGCGTGGGCGGTATGTGGTGCAGTATCTCGTTCTTATGCGGACGATCCACACCCACATCCTCTGCCGTGCGGTAGTCGGTTATCTCGTTGTAGAAGGCGGCAAGCTCCGGCACTTTGATGAAGTAGCGGAAACGCTCCTTCTGCACCACGTTGTTCGTCACGTTGAACTCGAAATCGGTCGTCTTTTTGGCGAAGATAGCCGCCCATGCGTCGAAACACCTGATATCCTGCCGTTCCAGTTCCTTCGGACGCAGGTACTTGAAAAGCAGGTACAACTCCGTCAGCGAGTTGCTGATGGTCGTGCCGGAAAGGAACGTAGCCCCCAAGTCCTTGCCCGTGCGCTCCTGTATGGTACGTATGGCAAAGAGCATGTTCAGGGCTTTCTGGCTTCCTTCCGAGTTGCCCAAACCCGCCACACGGTCGTGCCGCGTGTTGAAAGTCAAGTTCTTAAATTGATGACTCTCGTCAATGAAGATATGGTCGATGCCCATCTGCTTGAAGTCCACCACATCATCCGTGCGCGATTAGATGGCGTGTTCCACCTTCTCCAACTTCGCTTCAAGGTTGTGCTTGCGCTTTTCCAGCCCTTTCAGCATCGCCCGCGACACGTTCTTGCCCTGCTGCCGCAGGACTTCGAGGTTTTCCTCCACCGTGTCAAGCTCCGCTTGCAGGATGCGCTGCTGCAACTCCGGCGACTGCGGAATCTTGCCGAACTGGTCGTGCGACATGATGACGCAATCGTAGTCGTTGTTCTTGATGTTGTTGAAGAAACGCACGCGGTTGGTGGTCGAGAAGTCCTTCTCCGAAGCATAGAGAATCCGCGCGTTCGGATATGCAGCCTGATAGGTGGCGGCAATCTCCGCGACATTGGCTTTCAGCCCGATAATCATCGGCTTGTGCGCCAAGTTCAGACGCTTCATTTCATGTGCCGCAATGCACATTATCAGCGTTTTACCGGTTCCTACCTCGTGGTCGCAGATGCCACCGCCGTTCTGTTTGAGCATCCAGACACAATCCATCTGCGACGGATAAACGCTCTTGATACCCCGGCTTGCCAGCCCTTTGAGGTTGAGGTCTGGAAAGGTCTGGTGTGAGCCGTCATATTTCGGGCGCACAAAACAGTTGAACTTGCGGTTATACATCGTCGTAAGCCTCTCCTTGAACTGCGGCGACTGCTCTTCCAGCCATTCCGAGAACCCGTTGCGGATTTCGTCAATCTTGGCGTTGGCGAGCTGTATGCCCTCGCTGTCGCGTACTTTGATGTCATTGCCATGCTCATCCTTTCCTATGGACTTCATCATATCCGGGCAGGTGTTGTGCAGGGCGTATTTCAACAGGTGCATGCCGTCATAGTTCCGGTAATAGCCCTTCACTAAAAACTCGTCCGTGATTTTCATGGTGCGGTAGCCGCACGCTACCGAAAACTCGTCCATGCTTGCGGAGTAGGCGATTTTCACGTCCGTGTCGAAAAAGTGGCTCATGTAGGCGGCATATACGCCCGTAGGAATCCAGCGTTCCCCGAAATTGAAATCGAGGTCTTCAAAAGCGATGCGCGGCGGCTCGGCTTCTTTCAGAGCCTCCAACGCCTGCTTCACTTCCGGCATACGTCCGTTTTCAGGGTTGTCGCCCATCCATGCCTCGATGCGCTCCGCCTTCTCTATCACGTTCCCGGCGATGAACCTGTCCTTTATCTCGTAACCGGTTACGAGCGGGTTGTAGAAGATGCGTCCTTTGAGGGCGTCAAGCAATCCCTCCTCCGTGCTGTCGGTTATCTCCCGCATATAGTCGAGATTGACCGTGCCGAACTTGTTGAGCGATGCGGATAACGCCTCTTCGGGAGAGCTTACGTTGGCATGGCTCTCCACCGAGAAGGAAACGGGACGCTCGAAGATGTCCGCCTTGACGAACCTGCCGTCCTCCGCCCGTTCCAGCGAAAGGATGTCGCGTCCGGCGGCATCCATCATCAACAGTTTCACGTTCTGCTTGGCGTTGAGGTTGCCGTAGCGCATGACGAACTCGTCATAGCAGGTGTTCAGATGCTCTCGCCACTGCGGATTTTCTTCATGCCTGTTCGATTCATAGCGGTACAGACGCTCGTATGCGTCACGGAGCGACACATACAGCAACGCCTTCTCCTTCTGATACCCTCTCAGGTCAAGTGGCTGGAATGTCGCGCCGTAAGGCGTGATGTCTTTCAGATAACCGATGTTACGACGCCCACTGTCAGCCACCAACGAACCTTCACGCAGGTGCATTTCCGGCGTGCGGTGGTAAGGACGCGGTGACAGGTCTGGAACTTCTTCCTCCTTCGGTTTTTCCGCTTCCATTTCGGGGAAAAGTGAGGTTGCAGCCGTTTCCGTTGCAGCAGCGGCAGGAGTGGCGGCAACTTCCGGCTGCGTTTCGGATTGCCGTGTTTCCTGTTCCGGTGCGGCTTTCACGTCCGGGACATGCTGCCGTTTCTCCTGATGCTGTGCCGCCAGCCTGCGAAACTCCTTGCGTCGCTCCGGCGTGAGGTCCATCATCATTTCATAGAAGCCGTTGATGGGCGGGTTGGTATCCCAATCCAAAGTGGCGTAAATATCATCCGGATCGCCTTTGGCTGCAACACTCACCGGCTTTGTTTCATGGCTGTCCCTGTTCTCCGTCAGCGGTGCGGCAGACGGCTGTGGCGGTGCGGTCGTAACCTTCGGCGTAACCTGCGCCTGCGGTTTGGGAGGCATACGCCTTGCCGGGCTTTCCTTTTTCGCCGTCTTTTTCTTCTTGGCGGGTGCTTCCTGCTTGCGTACTTCCTCGGTCATGCCCCAGAGGTCGAGCAGGGAGAGCTGCACGCCCTCCGAATAATCGGGGCGGCGCGGCTCTATCTCCGGCTTTTCTTCCTCCGGTTGCGGTGTTGCCGCTTCGGGCTTCGCTGCCATTTCAGTATGTGGCTGTATCTCAGGAGTGACAACCGGTGTGGAAATGGTTTCCGTCACCGTGCTTTTCCCCTGTGCCGGATGCAGGCTGTGCATTTCATACAGCTTTTTGTCCAACTTATACAGCTCAATCTCCATATGTTCCCGCAAGTCCTCCGCCATTTGCCCGATGCCGCCCCGGTGCATGACTTTATAGGCAGGTTTCCCGTAAGGGTCTGTGCCGCTTATCAGATCCGAGTGGGGAATCATGCCGATGCTGCCGACATACCCGTTCTGAAAACTGCCTATCGGTGTCTTTTCCGTCTGCACGAACAACTCTTCATAATCGTACAGCTCCCGTTTCTTGCCGCTGTTCTTTTGCAGGATAATCAGGTCGCTGCCCACCTCCGTACCCGCGTTGTCCGTGAAGAGGTTGTTCGGCAGGCGTGCGACACCCACTAAGTTGGCATTACGCATCATATACTCGCGTATGGGCGCGTTGGACGGTGCGTCCAGCACCCCCTGCGAGGTGATGAACGCCACGATGCCGCCCTCACGCACCGCGTCAAGGCTTTTCAGGAAGAAGTAGTTGTGTATTGCCTTCTGTGCGGAACGCCTTGCCGGGTCTTGGCTTCCCGTGAACTCCGGGTCGAACACAGCCACGTCGCCGAAAGGGATGTTCGAGATGGCAAGGTCGAAATAATCCGTGAAGGGCTTCTCTATCTTCTCGAATCCCTGCACCCTTACCTTTTGGTCGGGATGCAGGTGTCCCAATATCTTGCCCGTCATCAGGTCTTTTTCGAAAGCCATGATGTCCGCGTCCGGCTTGTTTTCCAGCACGGCATCCACGAATGCGCCCACGCCCGCCGACGGCTCCAATACACGGTCGGGACGTATGCCGTGTTCATGCAGAGCCTCCGCAATCGTGCCGGTTATCTCCGGCGGGGTATAGAAAGCGGTAAGCACGGACTGCTTCATCGCATCCACATACCGCTTGTACTCCGTATCGTCCTTGCTGTTTTCACGCACCAGCCTGTGCAGTTCCACCGTAGGGGCAAACAGTTCGAGGTCCGATTTCGCCCAATGCACGGCATCCGTCAGTTCCTTTGCCGGGTTCAGTATGCACTTCAATCCGCCGAAACCGCAATACTTCCGAAGTATGGCTTGTTCCTCGGCGGTTGCCGTCCTCCGTTCCCTGTCAACGATGAATGCCGTCCGTATCGCCTCGATGTTGTCCCGCAGCCGTTGTTTGCGGTTAAACGCCATATTCCCCAATATAAAGGACGACGGCTCCCGTCAGCTCCGTGTAGAGCAGGTAGTATTCGGGCGACAGGGCGAAATTGTCGTCCGAAAGGTCATAGGCGGAGAATACATTACCGACAGGCGGCAGCAGCTTTCGGATGAAGGCTTCGCGTTTCTTTTCCGGCACTTCGTCGGCAAACTCGTTTTCCACGACTTCGCGGAGGACGGCGTACTTGGAATAGCGAAGCCCCCGCAGGAGCGTGTCCATCGCCAACTCCTGCGCCCCTTCGGGCGGATAGCCTTCGAGCCGCGTCCGCTCATACGTTTCGGCGGCACGGTCGGCACGCTCCCGGATGAAGGCATCGTCGGAAGCCTGTTCAAACCTGTTCGTGCGGAGGTAGTCCAGCAGGTACAGACCGTAATAGGAAAAGTCGGTCTGACCCTCGTTTTTCTTCTTGTTGTTCATTACTTTGGATTTAGCGGATTGATAATTAACGGGATAATCGGTTGGAAAAAGGAAGAAAAAGGCACTCGGTATCCCTCCGAGTGCCACCACTAAATCCAAAGTATGAGTGTAATCCGGTATCGAAGAACAATTCATTACTCTGAACCAGTGGCAAAGTTAATACTATTTCTTCCGTCCTGAAAATTTCCTGCTCGTTTTCCTTTCTGGGAACACGAAAGTCGTGTTATAGTCCCCGTCAAAGGCGACTATGGCGTCGAAGCTCTTGCCCTGCTTGCTCTTGAAGCCTTTGAGCAGTTTCGTATGCCCGTCGGTGAGCAGTTCTTTGATCTCGTCATCGGAAAGGGTGCGGTTCGCCTTCAGGCGGAACACGGGCAGCCCGCACTCCGCGTTGTCGCAGCGTACCACCTTGCCGTAGAACTGCATGCTGCCCGTCCCGCACTTGGGACACTTGCAGCCGGAATCCCTGCGGGAGAACAGCTTGTCGCACGAGAGCAGTTCGGAGGTGATTTCACGTGTGTACGCCTCTATCTCCCTGCGGAAGGTGTCGGCGGGCAGTTCCCCGCGCTCGATGCGTGCCAGATTCTTCTCCCATTCGCCCGTCATGGCTACGTCGGCGATGCGCATCGTCTTCACGACCGAACAGAGGGCAAGCCCTTTTTCTGTCGGCACAAGCGATTTCTTGCAGCGTTCCATGTAGCCGCGCTTGAAGAGCGTTTCGATAATCGCCGCACGGGTGGCGGGCGTGCCGATGCCGCAGTCCTTCAACGCCTGACGCAATGCGTCGTCCTCTATGTCCTTGCCCGCCGTTTCCATTGCCGACAACAGTGTCGCTTCGGTATGCAGCGGTTTGGGTTTGGTCTTGCCCTCCGTGATGGAGCAGCCTTTCGGTGTCAGCGTGTCGCCTTTCCGCCAATCGGGGATGGCGGTTTCTTCCTTGTTATCCTCGCCATAGACGGCACGCCATCCGGCTTGCTTGATGACACTCCCTTTCACCGTGAACTCCACTCCGGCACACTCCGCCGTGACGGTGACGGTGTCCTTGACGCATTTCTCGGAGAACGCCTCGATCATGCGCCCGGCAACCATCTGATAGACGGTGCTGTCCTCTTTGGAGAGGAACAGCGGCTTCTCTCCCGTGACGAGCAGGGCGTGGTGGTCCGTCACCTTGCTACCGTCCACGCTTCTGCGTGTCGGTACGGCTTTCGGCTGCACCTTACCTTTCCATTCGGGCAAAGCCCCGATGAAGGCGAGCAGCTTGGGGATTTCGGCGAACACGTCTTCGGGGATGTAGCGGCTTCCGGTTCGCGGATAGGTGATGAGCTTCTTCTCGTAGAGCTTCTGCGCGATTTCAAGCGTCTGTTCCGCCGTGAAGCCGTGCTTGGCGTTGGCTTCCTTCTGGAGCGTCGTCAGGTCGTACAGGAGCGGTGTTTCCTCCGTCTTCTCCTTGCGTTCGGCTTTCGTGACGGTGGCTGTGCCTGCCGACTTCACCTTATTATACAGTTCCGTCGCGGGCTCTTTCTCTTTCCATTTTTCGGAAGAGGAAAACTTCACCGTTCCTTCATCGCAACCGTCCGTTGCGATATGGAGCTGCCAGAAGGCTTCGGGCGTGAAGCGGCGGTTCTCCCAATAGCGTGCGCACACCATCGCCAATGTAGGTGTCTGCACCCGTCCGACGGAATATGTGCCGTGTCCGGCGGCGATGGAGAGTGCCTGCGTGCCGTTGATGCCCACGAGCCAGTCTGATTCGCTCCGCGCTTTGGCGGCAAGATAGAGGTTGTCGTATTTGCCGCCCGCTTCAAGGTTGCGCAGCCCCTCGCGGATAGCCTTGTCGGTAAGCGAGCTTATCCAGAGGCGGACGAAAGGAGTAGTGCATCCGGTATAATGGTAGAGGTAGCGGAAGATAAGCTCACCCTCGCGTCCGGCGTCGGTCGCCACGATGATCTGTTCGCTTTCCTTGAATAGCCGGGCGACGGTCTTGATCTGCGTCACCACGCCGCTGTCGGGCTTGTCGCCCTTCTCCGTCTTTACCTGACGGGGGACGAGCGTGAAGGTGTCGGGGATGACGGGCAGGTTGTCACGGACGAAGCCGCGTATGCCGTAGCCGTCGGGCATGGCAAGCTGCACGAGGTGTCCGAACGCCCATGTCACGGCGTAGCCGCCTCCTTCGAAATATCCTTCCTCTCTCTTTGTCGCGCCCACGATACGGGCGATCTCACGTGCCACAGACGGCTTTTCTGCAATGATTGTCTTCATATTCTTCTGTCGTTCTGAATTTTACAAATGTTACTTCGGATTTAGTGGCGGACACCGGATTACATCTTCATGCCCTTGTTGTTTCTTTTCTGCGGCTTCTCCTGCTGCTGTTGCTGTGCGGTGTCCTTCGTGGCGGTCTGTCCCTTCCGCAACGGCTCCTTCAGGTTCTTGGTAGCCTCGTTGGTCTTGCCCTCGCTGTTCACCGCCACCTGCGTGCGGCTCTCGTTGGAAGGTGCGACCTTCTGCGCGTTGTCGGGGTTGGTGTCGTAGCGGTACGGGCGTCCCTTCTCTGTATTGAACCTGATGTACATCGTGGCGTGGAAGCCCTGCTTGTCGGTCACGTTCTCTAATTTCACGGCTTTGCCAGCCACGTAGTCGGCTTTCTGCTGCTCGGTGAAGTCCACGCCGCTCCATTTGCTGATGGGGCGGATGCTGCCGTCGGCGTTCGTCCACGTGTTGCGGCGTTGCTCCTTGTTCGTGTTGGCTGTGTTTTCCGTACCCTGCGCCTGTCCCTGTGCGGGGTTGTTCTTCGTTTCCTGCGTCCGGGCGGCACGGGGCGACCTGCCGGTTCCCGGCACGAACTCCACGCCGCGCTGCTCCACGTTCACTTGCAGGGTGGTGACGAACTTTCTGCCGTCCTTGCGCTCGATGAGCTTGTCGCGCACGGGCAGCCCGGCACGCAGCATGTCCTGCTCCTGCTTGGTGATTTCCGTCTTGCCGATGCGTTCCGGTATGCGCATCTTGTTCGCCGGGACATCCGTGATTTCGTTCGTCTTGCGGTCGATGCTGACGAACGAGGGGATGATCTCGCCCGTTTCCCTGTCCACGAGGTCCACGACCCTGCCGAGGTTGCCCGTTTCGCGCAGGTTCTTCCGGTCGTCGTCGGAGAACTTGTGTTCCTTGTACTCGTCGAGCTTCTGCTCCTTGCGGATGAAGTGCGGCACAAGGCTGACGTTGCCCTCGCCGTCCTTCTTGAAGGAGAGGCGGGCGTCCAGCTCGAAAGCCTCTCCGCCGAAATTGGGCGACACCTTCACCAAGTCGGACTTGCCGTAGTTGAGCATCCTGTCAAGGTCGCCCGACTTTTCAAGGTCGTCGCGCTTCACGCCCCATCTCTCCTCCAACTCCTGCCAGTTGATCTTGCTCTCGTCGATGGGCTGGTAGCCCCGGTTGCCCTGCGCCTGCTGCGGGCTTTCCTGATTCTGTTCGTTTTTCTGTTCCATTTCTTCCTGTTTTTTAGGTTCGTCATCTTGTTTCTGTTCCGGTTGTTCCTGCTTTTCGGCGGACTGCTCCTCCTGTACTTTCTTTTCGTAGCCGGAGGTGTCCATCTTGTGGGGCGCAAGCAGCTCCTTGTTGCCGTCGGGGTCTTTCAGCAAGTCCTTGATAACCTCCAGCAGCTTGTCGGCTTGGTCCGCCGCGACACGGTAGAAACCGAAGCGGCTGGGTTCCTTGCACTGCCGGAAGAAATTCTTGAAGAAGTTGTCCAGCACGTCGCCGTGCCGGTCGAACTGCAGGAAACTCTGCGCGTTCTCCGCTTTCGCGGGGATGCGCTTGGGGGAACCGTCGGCGTTCAGCCCGGCTACCACGCTGATTTCGCCCGTCTTCTCGTCACGGACAACCAGCACGTCCTTTTCGTCTTTTTTCTTTGCCATCTGAAAAATGTTTTAATGGTTATTTTTGAAAGAAATTATGGATACGAGCCTTGTAGAAGGCTATATCTTCCTTGCGGAAATCCTTTACATGTTCGGAGAGGAACGTCAGCACGTCCGCCTCGCTGTAATAGGTCTTTTTGCCGAGCGTCTTGTAAGGCAGCGCGCCGATGCTGCGGTAGCGTTGCAGGGTGCGCTTGCTGATCTGGAGCAGCATGC
>ERZ1027259.307-NODE-307-length-20054-cov-7.657983_pt1 | contig 20054 bp, 30 predicted proteins | sample MGYA00519260_ERZ1027259 | MGnify/ENA primary metagenome ERZ1027259 (study PRJEB26926, sample SAMN06164549) | human gut metagenome | biome: ENVO:00009003; feature: ENVO:2100002; material: ENVO:00002003 | host: Homo sapiens | place: USA | collected 2012 ...
TTCGTCGGCAGCGTCAGATGTGTATAAGAGACAGTATCATTATTATATTTGATGAAAACAATATGGTCAATGGCAATTTTTATTCACAATCGTACCACAATAATACCACAATTTTTTGATTATTTATCATAACAGTACAAGATTATTGGTGATATCGAGTGAATACAATTTTCTTCCAAAGCAAGCTTAAACCAGCATATATTCTAGCTCCAATGCTTTAGACTTGTGTTTGTGAATAGCTGTTCTATTATGTTTTTATGGCTGTTTCTCAGGCTATATGAATCATAAGTGTCCATAAATAAAAACAACTCAAGTCATTGATTCTCCTAGATTTAAGTGATATGTTTTTGCTTAATGACCACATCATTTACCACAATTTTATTGTACCACATCTTTTGACCACAATTCAATATAGTTTATCTATCTTTTATAAGCTAAACTTTTCTTTTCAAACCATTCGTCCACTTTATCTTCAATAACAAGAAATTTGCGTCCGTTTCTTACTGATGGAAAGTCTTTACGTTTGACAAGTTCATAGACACTATTAATCCCAATTAAGCCGGGATGCTCTGCATTTAATTTTTCATATAGTTGTTTTACTGTTATATATTTCATATTGTCACTCTCCTATTATATTTGCTCTATTTTATATTATATCATTGCATTTTTGATAAATAAATATGTCGGCAATGCAAGATTACACTACCGACATGTTGTTATTTAATTTTGTACATTTATATGCACTTTACGATTAGAAATCATCATTACAAGAGACACACTTATCTTGATACTCACACGAAGTAGTTGTGGTGCAATTGTTGTATAAAGTTGTGAGCATAGAATTGGTAAGAGGATATCTCGTTTCGTCATCTGTCTCATGCGTTTCTGTGACTGACTTTCTCGTCAACTTGCCGTCTTTGTCATATTCATAAACAGTTTCTACAATATTGCGTTCAATCATTTTTTAGCTCCTCCTCTACAATTGTTTTAAGAACTTTGTATGCTTTATCAAAATTAATATTTGAAATCGCGTAATCAAAATCATCTCGCATTATCATTTCTGTGAACTGTTCATTCTCATTAAAACAACGTTTATAGAATGTTAGTGCATCATCTTTTCGTCCATTAATGGCTCGTCCTTCACGAACTTCATCTGGTACGTGAATATAGATAGTTACGAAGCGAACATCAGAAAGATCAAGTGAGAGATTGTGCATATACTCGATCCCTCTATAGTCGATTACATAAAAATCTGAATCTAGTAATTGCTGCTTTGTTGAGAAATATTCATAACCAGAGATGCACGTATAAGCAACCATTTGATCTTTATACTGATCTACTTCCTCTGGTGTAATAAATGTATGAGTATCTCCCTCTCCATCTCTACGAGCGCGGGTCGCATATGATTTAAGCTGTCTATATCCATGTTCTTTGCATAGCTGGTTAACGAGTGAGTCTTTTCCAGACCCACTCTTGCCAACAATTAGGAAAATTGTGTGCATATTTATCACTCCTTGTCATGAAGAATTAGATTAAGAATTACGCCGATAATCAAAGCTAGTGCAGTTGCAGAGAATGATATTATTTGACCACCAACAACTAGTCCACTGATACCAAGAGACAAAACTGCAGATACTATAATCAGATTCTTCTGTACATTAAGATCTACTTTCTGTAACATCTTAACACCAGAGCATGCGATAAAACCATAAAGAATAATAGCCGCTCCTGCAAATACACAGCTTGGAATTGAAGCTATAAATGCTTGAACTGGAGCAACAAAACCAAGTAGTCCGAGTAGAACTGCTGCTGTTGCTGTCACACATACAGATGCTACACGACTGAATCCAATCGTCGCTACGCTTTCTCCGTAACTACATGAGCCAAGACCACCAAAGCATGCACTAATTAAATTTCCTAATCCTTCACCAAAGAAGATTCTGCCAAGTCCGGGCTTTGAATAAAGATCTACTCCAATGATTCCGCCTAGTGCTGCATGGTCACTGAGAGCTTCCATACAAGCAGATACAGTATATGCTACGAACATAACAATTATAGGGATAATAGTGCTCCATTCAATTGCTCCCCAATGGGTAAAAGCAAAATCTGGCATTTGCACAAATTTAAGATTATTAAATACGGAAAAGTCTACAAGAGCGCACACTCCTGCAACTGTAAGGAGTACGGCGATTGCATATCCAATTAATATACCAAGCAAAAATGGTAGTATTCTCACAATACCTTTAGCATAATGAGAAATAAGTGCAATAGAGAATGTTGTAATTAGTGCCACAAGGATTCCCCACTGTCCAGTTTCTCCAACATAACCAGAAATGAATCCCATTAGATTCACTCCAATTACTGTTGTGACAGCGCCAATAAGAGCTGGAGGGAACACCTTGTAAATTGATTGGTATGGAATTTTAGTGAAGATGAATCCCAAAATACAATATACAAGACATGCTGTTAAACCTCCAATTGCTATACCTGTATAACCACCTACACCAAGTGCAAATAATACTGGTGCGACGAAGGCTCCGCTGGAACTCAGGAACATAGGAGATTGGCCTTTAGTTATAAAGATGTAAATAAAGGTTGAAAGTGCTGCACCTATAAGTGCTCCCGACGTAGCAACTCCACAAAGGTTTGCAATAAGCACTGTGGCAACAAACACAGACAATACCATTTGTACTCCAAAGAGTATCATTTTCCCAAACGGCGGCTTGTCGCCAATTCCATAAATCATATTACTTGTTCCCATATAATCCCTCCAAATGCTCTAATATTTCATCAAATGTTTCGAAATCACCATTTTTAGCTGCATAAAGGATCATGCCATATAGCAATTGATTAATACTGAAACTTCTACGCCAATCCTTCTCATTAAGATGATTTGTGCGAATATCAAAGTAATGAAAATAATTTTGTTTATCAGCAATACGATTAATTTCTCTCTTTAGACAAGCTAGTGTACCGTCAGATGGAGCATGATTATTTTCGCATTCTGTGATGATTTCTGTAAGCTTTTCTGCCATATACTTCCAACCGAATAAGCAACCAGTCTCACACATTGATCCAATTGCACTTTGTTCAGGGCACATAACGACAAAATCACTATTCCAAAGACGTTCAATATCTGCTTCTGTAATCTTTTCTGCAAGGTGATTGTTTTCTTCTTCTGTCATATTAGATTTATCATTAATAGATTTATTCATTACAGGGCTGTACACTTCCACAGGCAGACCCATTTTAAGAAACTTATCATATTCATACTGCCTTGCAAGATTTGAGCCGAAGCTCATTATATCTCCTCCAAGATATCCTAGTGGCTTTTTCTTCATATTACCTCTCCTTATCTTCTCGGTCATTATTTGTCCAATATTCACTTATTACTACTCCCAAGCATTCCTGCGCCGCGCTCAGTCTTGAGATTGGTAATATCGTCTACATCGACTTCTTCGATCTCAACCTGCGGCACTTCTTCTACAGCAAACTGTGCAACAGCCTTGCTATATGGAACACGAATGAAATCTTCTTCCTTTGTAACTTCTGAAACATTTTTGGTAATTTCGATAGGAATGTCATTGCCATTATAGAGCGCTACAAACCACTCTCCTGTAAAGTTAGAATCAATCTGTCCAGCCATAACGAACATTGCGGACTTTGTATTACTTCCGCGTTCTCTAAACCCAATGCGGTAATTGCTATCAAAAGTGCTACAGATTCCTGTTGGAACTAGCTTGACTGTATGAGGCTGAATCACAACAAATTCTTCATCGAAGCAAACATAAAGATCATAGCATCCATCACCCTGTCGCTTACTAGGAATCTTTGCGCCATGTCTTGTCTTTGCAAACTTAATATGTGCGTTCATCAGCAAATCCTCCATTACCAAAACCAGATTGGGCTCTTGCCGTTAAAAATATAATTTAGATAATAGAAGCTCTTATTGATGCGGAAAGTTCCATAATCCTCAAGATATTTCTTGATCTCATTGTCTACATCTGTTAGCATTTTTTCAATAGTTGCTGCACGATTCTTCTTTGCAGCTTCGATCTTTTTATTTCTCTCTTCCTTTTCAGCATCCTTCCTCTGCTTAACGATTGAGCTAAGTCTCTTATAATCTTCAGATACCGCCTTAAGATCCTCTTCTAGTTCTTCAATTGTCATATCGCTTGTAATATCAATCATTATTCATTACTCCTTTATTATAATTTTGTATTGTATAAAACAATCTCTTGTTGTTTAATTGTCTCATGAACGTCAATGAGACGCTGGTTTGTGCTCCCACGAAATGGTAATGTAATATCTCGCATAGAATCTATATATGGGCCATCAACTACAACATCGCACATTGCAAGAATGTAATTTGTCAATAGACTATTGTCGAAACAAACATCAACCGATGTATCAAAGTCATTGATTGTTAATGTGTATCCGGTATATAGCCAGAGATCTTTGTCTTGAAATTTCTCTCTAAATTCATTAATGATACAATATACTTCTTGCAGATTTTCATATTCTAAAGGATGGCCACCAGATAATGTTAAACCTTGTACCCATGGCTTATTTAATGCGTCAAACAGCTTTTGCTTCGCAAGATCATCAAATTGTTCGCCCGCATTAAAATCCCATGACTGAGGGTTTTGACAATTATTACAATGTACATTACATCCAGACACCCAGAGTACTACTCGTACTCCGGGGCCGTCTGCGATTGAGCATTTATTGATTCCTAAATAATTCATATGAATCACCTACTAATAATTTTGTCGTGTTTAACACGCATTTCAACTTCTTGTTGCTTGCCCTTATTAAATGCAGTTTTGTAATCATTTGTCAAATATCCGGTTACACGACGCAACCTTTTAATATCATTACTGTTGCACATTGGGCAAACATCGTTCATTTCATCGCAACATCCACAGTTCATACACTGGTCGTTTGGGACATTCAAAGCAAAATAAGGGATATCTTTATCCATCGCATAATTGACAATGGTTTCAAGAGCTTTAACATTGTTTTTTGCTCCAGAATCTAATTCAACATAAGTAATGCATCCTGCATTTGAATATCCTGTTAGCTGTGATTCAATATCAATCTTCTCAAATGGATTTACTTCTTTCCAAACAGGAACATGAATTGAATTAGTAAAGAAGTCTTTGTCAGACACATTAGGAATTTCCCCATACTTCATTTTAAATTTCTGCATAGCAGTGTAACAAAGATTCTCTGCAGGCGTATAATATACACCAAAGTTGAGATGATATTCTTGCTTAAACTCTGCACATCTATCCTTGAATAGTTGCTCAATGTGCTTTGCCAATTTCATTCCATCTGGCTCTGTATGATCACAACCAATGAGAATTTGCAGCGTTTCGGCCAAACCTAATTGGCCTAGTGCTAAAGTTCCATGTTTTAAAGCAGAACGAATGCCTTCTTCTGGTACATACCCAGCCATAACATTATTTTCATACATAAACTTTGCCGCTTCTGGAGATTGAGAACAAATCCAATCAAAGCGCTCAAGAAGCATATCTTTTGCTTCGTGAATTTTTGTGTCGAGAATAGACATGAAAGTTTCGACAACTAATTTGCTATCTAACCATCCGCCATGATACTTAGTTCTTTCGATTACGGTATTTCTTGCCTCCATAGCCAACGTTGGCATAATGATTGTCACAGGGCAGATATTGCCTCTACCGTCCTTTAGCTGACCAAAACCATTAATGTCATATCCATTTGCTGTTCTACATCCCATTGTACTGAAGTACGTTCTTGGATCATTAATGTCATAGCCTGCATTGCCGCTCCAATCTACATTTGCATAATTAGGATAAAGTCTAAGACTTGTAGACTTTAGAGCCAACTGGAATAGGTCATAATTCGGATCTTCTGGCTTGCGGTTTACTCCATTCATGCACTGAAAGATTCCACATGGGAAAATACTAGTGCGATGAAGTTTGCCAATGCCTTTGATAGAAACATCAAGTAGTGCTTTAGTTACCATACGTCCTTCTGGAAGCGTACAAGTACCATAATTAATTGATGTAAATGGGAGCTGATTTCCAGAACGACTTTGAAGTGTATTTAAATTGTGGTACATTCCCTCAACGGCCTGATAACATTCGCGCTGTGTCATGTCAAGAGCATATTCATAAGCTTCTGGATAGTTCTTGTATTCATCCCAGTCGATTGAGCGGGAATCATTAAAGTCGCAATCCCAATGTTCATCCCACTTATCATGCAAACAATATTTGATACCATCCTTAAAATGTTTATAAAAGCTCTTTCGCACATACGGAACCATTGTCCAGTCAATATGAGTAGCCGAGACACCCGTCTTGTCCCATATTTCTATGGGGACTGACTATATCTTAACGAGCGTATCGCTCGCAAAACCCATTTCGAGTTGCGTATCAATAGCAACCCTACTCCCCCGATTCGAGGATAGTCGATACAGGATTATAATTGTTTATATCAATAATCTCGCCATTTAATGTCCAATATTTTTTCATTTTATGATAAATTGGCAAATAAGAATATGTTTTATTTAGTGTTCCTCTAAATCCATCTTTAGAATATCCTTGCCCATATTTATCATATGTTTCTTGCAATGTATGATCAACGTAATACTTTCTAACTTGAACAACGTCTTCGTCGGTCATTTTTGCGTTACCGTTTTGACTTCCCGGATTAGACTTTTGTGCATTATGTGCTTGTATATTTTCTTTTGTATATACTTCGCTCATAATACCTTGCCATGTTGTACCATCCCATACTTTTTGGAAAGCTGAGTAAGATATTTTGTCCTTAAAAAGTTTCCAACACTCTTCTAACTTTAATTCACACATAGCATATATTTCTCTAATTTGAACGACATCTTCGTGAGATAGTTTTGCCGCAGGATTTGCGTCCCATTGATTTGATTCTCCACCAGCAGTAAGATTATATCCTTTTTCTGGACTTTGAGAATTATATTTTTTTATATAATATCTTTCTAATCTTCCAAGTTCCTCAAAATCATCTGTTGAATCAATTTGTTTTATAGAGAAATTGTCTAACCCATATTTTCTCATGGCTTTATATAAATGTTTTGTATTATTTTCATTACGTCCCTCTGTAAGATGCCTAGACCATCTATACTCCAGCGAGCATGTTGTAATTCCAATATATACCTTGCCATTTATATTATTGGTAATTTTATAAACTATCAATCAATTCATCTCCAATCAAGAGATTATTGATTTTAAACAATTATTTTCCCACGGGATTACCATGCTCAAAAAAGTTTAGGCTTCCCCGTTAGCATATATGCTTTTTTATTAACACACATACCCCGCTGATAAACGGAAAAGGTTTAACAGGCAGTATTATCTACCAAACTGCTGTAGGCTCTGTAGTTGGAAAATTACCGCTACAAGCTGAAAAGCGGTATTAACACTTTGTGCTGGTCTAACATCAGTCTGCCTCGTATTAAATCCATTGGCAAGCAAATGATCAAATGGAATGCTTAGGCAATTATGACTGCCGACAGCATAAGCATTAAGGTCATGGATATAAACTTCATTATTTTCATGATTCGCTTTTGCCATAGGCGATACAAGATATTCTAGAGCATATCTTTTAGTCACAACATCGCTCGCCTCTCCAATACGGCCACCAAATGAAGCTTCGTCAACATTTGCATTTTGGTTTTGGATATTATTCGCTGTTAGCTTTTCTGACACGGCCTGCATTAGCTCTTGATATTGATTTCTCGCCATTTCATGCAAGAAACGATAATTTACATATGCTCTGGCAGTTGTTTTGAACCGAGACGCCATTAGCTTTCGTTCAACCATATCCTGAATGTCTTCAACGGAAAGTTCAGAAGCAGAATTGCTTGACTCGATATCGAAAGCAACTTTTGCAGCAAAATCTTGAATATCTTCAAAATTCTCTCCATGGTAAATACTTTTATGTGCTTTTAAAATAGCGTTCTCGATCTTTGTTTTATCAAATTCTACCTTTCGTCCATCACGCTTAGTTACAATCAATTAGCATCCCTCCATCAAATAAAGCCCTTGGTTTTCTTTATATAGTTCATTCACATAATCTACAATTTCTTCCCAGTTATTAGCTCTGTAAATTCCATACACATCATCATGTACGTTTCGATTCCATGGCTTGTCAAGAAGCACTCTATCAACCGCATAATTTGTAGCCATTAGATTCTCTGCACAATCATCAACAAGTACATCTACATGCAATAGCGACTTGTTTTGAATACAGATAATATGTTTCTGGTCAATAAATGGGAAGTTATTAGCGAACCAATCAACTTTCCACGCAAAATTTGAGTAATGCGTTGCTGTTGCAACGTAGACATCATACCCATTATCAATTAACTTCTTAACACCCCACTGAGAATCAGGAGCTGGGGATAGTGAATCCCACAGCTCTTTCTCCATAAAAATAGAAGTTAGTTCCTCAGCTACTTCAAATGGAAGGCATTTGTAAAAGTCATATTGCGTGAAAATCTCTGTCGTTAGTTCTGTGTCATGTCTCGTGTTATATAGCTCTAGAGTTTTCTCAATGAGATTATTAAGTACCTCATCACAATCTAGAGCAACAGTAAATTTCTGCATAGTTGCCTCCAATAATTTTGTATTGTTAATCCTGCTCTGGTTCGGAAGTGTTTTCTTCTTCCTTCTTTACATCAACAATATCACCATTCTCGTTAACGTCCTTGCACAGACTAATTGAACAAAAATGTTCAATCTTCTTGATTAGTCTCTTATAGTCGTTCGCCGACTTCTTGCCCGGTTGACGCTTGAACTCCGCGATGTACTGAAGCACAACGCCACAGATTGCTTTCGAGCCACTGAGCAAAGCCGCCATCTGTACCTTCTTCATCTGTGTAGTAATTGCTTCTTTGAGCTCGTCGTTTGCAAGTTCAGATGCTGGCGGTGCTTGCTCGTCTGCTTCTTCTACGCTTTCAACGCTCTCTGGCTGTTCATAGTTTTCATTTTCATCCATGTTGAATCACTCCTTCTTCTAGTTTGTAATGCGATTATATCACAATAATTTTGTGCTGTCAAGATGTCTTTTTGGCACGTGTATGTTTTATTTTTTCGAGCCAAACGGTGTAGGGTTTAACTTTTTCAACGAACAAATGATCGTCTTCTTTCCTTCCAAGAATTGCAAGGCACTTGCCCTTCGAGATAAGATCAAAATATTCTTTTAGTTGTCTACTCCAAATAGTCGCTTCAATAATTCTATCAGAAGTAATCAAATCTAGATATGCGAAGGGATTGTTGTTTTTATCTTTCTTGCGCTTTATGTCTGATATAACACACAAGACAACTGTTTTTTCTCCATTCGGGACATCATCCCAATTAGCGTTTATTAAATCTACACCTTCTTGCAATGGGTTCTCTGTCAAAAACATTGATAAGCTTTCGTATTCCCATAGGAATTGATCTCTAGCATATTTTTGTTGGAACTCTGTCATATACGCTTTATATTTGACCTCTTGCACTTGGTCGAACTTTTCTTTACGCTTTGCATTATACAATTGCAGCACGGCTTCTTTGTCTACTTTTTTGCCAGCCTTGTAATCATCTACGTTGATATCCCAATTTAGCAATAATTTTGCTTTTGTCCCATATGATTGAACTGGTTTATATTCTTTCTTATCATACGATAAGGCAGCATACTTTCTCATCAGCTTCATTTTATTAGAAGTAGGGAAAGCACCAGCTTTAATTAGAGCAATTGTGGCCGCTTTATCTTGGATTTTTGACAGATAATCATCAAAGCTGCTATATGGCTGGTTCTCAATAATCTTAGTAATTACTGACTCGCCAATGCCTTTTACTGCGCCAAAACCAAAAAGGATTTCTTTAGTCTCTGGCTTAGCCTTAAAAGAAAATTCAGACTCATTAATCTTAGGCGGAAGTACTTTGATTCCCATTCTATGACAATCTGTAATAATAACACTAAGCTTTGAAGTATTGTCCGACTTCGCTGTCAAAAGTGCGGTCATAAATTCTACTGGATAATATACTTTCATCCATGCGGTAAGATAAGATAACAGACTATAAGCAACAGCATGCATTTATACCCCTGCTTTCGCAGTATTTAAAAGGGATTAGACCATACCATCTTCTCTGAGAGAAGCACCTTGGTGGTCGTTGAGGGTCATTACTCCCTGCTGATTGCCCAATCTCCACAACTATTACGCCTTGGTATGTGAAGCTCTAAGGGTGTTCCAGCATATTCGGTGTTCAATATATTGTCGCCAATATAAGGGGCCATTGTGTTAACCACGATTGAAGCTATATTCTGCTTGTTTCTCAAGTAAAGCCCAAACTTCTTTGATTTGTTGCTCTGTCCATTGTTTTTTTCTTAGCCCATCTGCAAATTGTGTATACAAAGAGGCCATAACATCTTTCTTTTTTTTGCCGATGGCCCTACGTCCAGTGTCCTGTTCTACCTCATTAAAACCTGCATATGCAAGCAAATGGAGCGAATCTTCTTGATATAAAAGAATTCCCCATGTTTTTTGAAATAGTTTTTTTAAATCTGGATGTATACATTGAATGGATTCTGGGCACAATTTATTTTTGCAATAATCAGGAAAACTATTTTTTGTTCCGGGACGATTACTTGCATTTATGGCGATAACATCCTCAATGTTGTCAACATGCGCCGCAATACTCATGTTCCTTGCCTCGGCGCTTTCAAATTGGAAGATCCCAACAGTATTGCCAGAAGCATAGATTTCTTTAAATACTTTCTTATCATCAATATTTAAATGATTAATATCAACGTCTTTCCATGTTAAATTGGCATTTTTTAAAGCCGAATCGAGGATGTCTAATGTTTCAAGCCCAAGTGCATCTTCCTTAACGAGGCCCATTCCACCATCAGTATCTTGGCATATATGCATTTCAAATTGTGCCATAACATGCTTTTCATTATCTAAACATAATGGGGCATAATGTAATACTGGTTTAGGAGTTAATAGAGTACCGCTTGCATGACGACCCCGCGATTTTGGGAGCCCTTCAAGCTCCATAACATATTTAAACCATAAAGGGAATTGTTTATAAATTTTATCAAGTTTTTCGTTCTTGCCAATAAGGTCTTTAAGCAACATGTCTTTGTCTTCCGACTCACCAAGATCGTTTAATGTCTTGATTGTAGGAATCATTTTTGTTACTTCGTTCCTCAGACTATATGGGATTTGCCCAAAGTATGGGCTGTCCTGTTTGTCATTTAATACTTTTCCAATATCACTAATTGCTACTTTAGTGCTGAGTGTATTGAATGTTGCCATTGGTGCAACGTGATCTTGTCCAAAAATATCACACAGGACTTGGATTGCTTCTTGTCTTCTAGCTTTTGAAATATCTAAGTCAATATCTGCTGCCGAGCCTTTACGACCTAGATTCGCGAATCTTGTAAAGTCTAGATCATATTTTACACTATCTATTTGAGTAATATTTAGCATAAAAACGCAAAGGCAATTTGCAGCGGAACCACGACTATACCCTCTTGGGATTCCACGCCTATCACATTCATTACAAAATTCATGCTGAATTAAAAGATAGTTCAAAAAGTCTAATTCTTTCAAGACGGGAATTTCAGACTCAATTCTTTCTCTACGTGCATCCTGTTCTTCTTGTGGCATATGCCCAAACTTTTCATCAAATGTAGAATATACTAAACATCTAAAATATGACTCTGTGTCATATCCGTCTGGGATATGAGCCTTTGGCATTATTGTACCCTTATTTAACTCATAATCAATATTGTCATCCACCATATTGGCAATGTGAATTGTTTCATCAATACCATGCTGAATTACCCTGTCTAGATTCCAATTTCCAAGATATTTATAAATGTCTTCTTCATTTTGAAGGTGGCATCCAATATAAGTTTCTCCTGCTTCTCTGCCTTCTCCAATTTCTACAAAGATTGAATGTGTATCTAGTTGATCTGCTCTCAGCATATGAGCATCTGTTGTAATGACATATGGAATTTGAAGATGATTAGCAAATTTCCAAATAAGAGTGTTTGACCTTAGCTGAGACTCTGTTGGATGTGACTGAATCTCACAAGCAACATAATCAAATGTGTCTTTAAGCAGATTAACAAATTCTTCTGCTTCTTGATACATTCCTGTGTCAAGGTATTTTGCTAGTCGTCCAGCTTGACATGCAGTGAGACAAATAATACCTTCCCCTAAATTGTTGTCTTTGATCCACTGAATTGACACTCTTGGCTTTTTATACATGCCATTCGTACATCCTTCTGATACTATTTTAAAAAGGTTATCTTTCCCGATTTGATTTTTTACAATTAAAAGCAAATGATATCTTGGTTGCACATTGTCTTTTGTATCGTTTTTAAGCATATGGTCATCACATTCATAAATTTCACATGCAGTGATAGGTTTGATGCCAAGCTTTTGACATTCAATAACGTGATTCATTGACGCATACATAAAGCCATGGTCACTTAGAGCAATTGCTGGTTGCCCATTGTCTTTCGCATACTGAGCAATTTGTTTTACAGTAAGAATAGAGTCAAGAAGTGAGCCTTGAGCGCTATGTACGTGGAGATTAACGAAACTCATTTTTTTCACCCCCTAATGCACGATATTTATTTTTAGACAATATCTTATCTTGCACAATATCTAAATTGTGTGGGATGTTGTTTAATATTATTTTTGTAATTTTTAAAGAATCTTCTGAATGAAATCGAAAATATCTATTGTCTTTTTTCTGAACTGTTGATAGGCCAAATTTGTTTTGAAGGGATGATATCAGCTCTTTTCTTTCAGACTCTGTTTCCAATGGAGCGCACAACTCCCAATATCCTTTTATATTACAATGCGCATCGTCTAACATCCAAATAGAGAATGAATATTCATTAAGACAACGAATTAAGTCTATCTTTGTCATATCTCGAAACGGCTTTAACGAATAGTATGTCCTAGTATTGAATCTATAAAAATCTTGACAATTACATACACTGCCCATTATAGAATATTCTTTTTTTCCATTGTACTCCGTTGGAGTCATCTCACACAAATCTTTCATAATTTCATATTTATAATACAGATAATCTTTTTGATTTTTTGCATGACTTACAATAAACAATGGGAAATCTTCTCTTTTATCAATGTGTCCATCTCCTAGCAATGAACCAATAATTAAATCATGCTGTTGTGCATTTATTTGTTTATTTTTCATCCTAGTGTATGAGTCTATATGGTGCTTTTCTTGTCCCCATTTCTCTATTACTCGTTTTGTACAGCTCGCGATTTTTGCCATTTCGTCATGATTCAATCCTCTTTCAACGAACATGTCATAATACCAATTGTAATTTTGATAAATCGCTTCAAAATGAGCATTATTTTGCTTTATATATTTTTTAGTTAACCCCATACTTCCTGCTTTATTAGAGACTGCCGTATATGTACGGGCAATCCCAGAAAAATCATTTATTTTCTCAACAATATCTTTTAATGGAAGGTATTGCGAATATAATTTTTCTAGATACTCTTCCTGTTCTTTAGTCCAAGTCACTTTCCCCATCTTCTCACCCCCAATAGTAATTTTGTATTGTTATTCCACTAATACCAATTGCTTGGCGGCGCGTGTCACCGCTGTGTATCGCCATTTTCTTTGTTCATCCGCGTCTCCGAACGCTTCGTCAAAAACAACAACTCTGTCAGCTTCCGAGCCTTGATATTTATGTACGGTACACACATAGCCGAAAGCAAACTGTAGTGGTTTCTCAATACCAGCGAATTGCTTCCAATTCTCAGCATTCACAGTCGGCTTGCCAGTAGTAAGCAACTGATAGTCAATCATCAAATCTTTGTAAATTCCTCCATCATTAGAAGCAAAGGTGGCATAAATCACTTTGCCATAAAAGTTTGATTCCATAATGCGAATATTTTGCAACGTACCGATAGTGCCATTGACAAGCTCGTTCCCGACGCTATTAATTTTGTTCCAGCTATTTTTAAGGCAAATTACTTTATCTCCTTCTACTGGCTCGTCGCTATAGTTGTCTCCGAGAATTAGTTTTCTCATGTAATAATTCAACTCATTTCGAGTTTTATTTTTTCCACAAAGAATCTGATCTGCGCCAAGCAGCATTTTATCTGACACTTTACTTCTAGGAAGAACACGGCATCGTTTATCCTCTGCAGTATAATGCAGCTTCATTCCATGCCGAACATCCATAGAAAGTTTAATAATCGGATTATCAAGAGCCTGTCGCACAATTTCATCAAGAAAAACGTGTGGATTGTTCAAAATAGTTTGTTCTCCAGAGATTGGTGGAAGCTGCGCTGGATCACCAAGGAAAATGGTGTATACATGATGAGACAGCAACAAATCAATCATTTCCTGCGGCAACATACTCGCCTCGTCAACGACAATAAGCTTGTATTTATGGTCAAGTTTGGTCTTCGGAGTATGAATATATGTGCCATCAGTTTGCTCTTTTGAGTGGTATAACAACTTATGCGCCGTCATTGTATTTTTATTGCCCTTTTCTTTAAGAACCAGAGCGGCTTTGCCTGTAAACGCGATAAAGACCACTTCATTGTCTTTTAACTTTAGTTCTTTGATAATATGACAAACTAGGAAACTTTTACCAGTTCCGCCAAAGCCTGCAATAACAGTATATGACTTATTCTCTTTATACCGCTGGCAAGCAATTTCTAGTCCTTTCTTCTGTCCATCTGTTAGCTCCAATTAAACCTCACCACTTTTCATTGCCTGTCTTTTCTTAAATTCCTCTCTTTTCTTCTTGCGATCTACTGCATATTTATAGTGCTCTTCCGAGCAATAATAGGTATTATGCTTGCCTGCATGCTTTACGAACGCATCTTCTTTATTTAATTTGCACTTACAATAAGCGCACGTACACTTTTTACTCATTCAACCAACCTCCTATATAATTTTGTATTGTATATTACTCGGCAATACTCACTGCAGGAGAAATGTGAAAGAATTCTGTATGGCTTCCTACGTCAATAATAGTATCTCCTGCGGCATTCCACATTCTCGTATAATAAATTGCGAAGTAACGTTCATTGCAAAACTTTGTAATTTCTTTATACGCAGCCTTACGCACTTCTTCGTCAGTTAGGCCATCCTCAAATGTAGCAAGCTCTCGTGCCTCGTGATAACTATTATAAAAATAAAGCTTATGCGTCATTCTCTGGCTCCTCCTTGAAACTCTCCCACATATCCTTCCAATAAGTCTTTTCGTCACAATCTAGCACGTACTGCACGACTTCGCTATTAGTGCTCTTGCCCTCAGCTAGAATATGCTGAAGCAGATCCATGTCAATAGACAGCGGAATATACGAGAGAATATAGTCGCCATTATCCTCTAGACTAGTAACCATTAGCGTCGCGTTCTGATTGTTTGTGTTGTTCTTTTTCATAATGTAAATCCTTTCTTAAATAAAATATTTTTTAATGTAATTTATAAATGTGTTTTGTTTTTTCTGAATATTATCAGTCGCATCATCTTTTGCTTCATATTTTCTCTCACACTGTGAGCAAACCTGTCTTCCTTCAGGAATAATTTCACCACATGCGACACAGCAATTATTATATTCAATCATATCATGCATCAACTCCTTAACTATAATTTTGTATTGTTCAACTATACATATAATATCACAAAATTTTGATTTGTCAAGTAGTTAAATGCATAAAAAATGGGGAGATAAGTTCTCCCCTAAATTTTATTCTGATAGCATTTTAAGAAAATCGTCCTCGCTAATAATTGGAATATTTAATTCAATAGCCTTCTTATTCTTGCCGCTTGTGCTTGTGGTATCATTATTAATAAGATAGTCAGTCTTCTTGCTCACTCCAGATACATATTTGCCGCCATTGTCTTCAATGGCTTTAACAAGTGCATCCCTATTTGGGTAATGAGTTAAACTTCCTGTAATGCAGAAGCTTTTACCATCAAGATTGGAACTAGAACCCACATCATTCTCAACGATAAAGTTCATCTCAACAGGAAGCAATTCAACCATTGGATCTTTGCTATCCCACCAGTCATGAAGTGACTTATTTGTAATCTCTCCGAAGTCATCAATCTGCGAAAAATCATATCCATTAGCTAGTGCTTGTACAAAATCATAATGGTCTCCATTAAATTGCTTACTAATAGCTTTGGCCGCAGAAGAGCCAATGTTAGGAATACCAAGCGCAGTAATAAATCTATCAAGCGTTACTGTCCTTGATTTTTCAATAGAATCTAGCAGTTTATCTACAGATTTTGCCCCCATTCCCGGCAGTTGTGTAATTTTATTCTTATACTCTTTTAAATGATAAATGTCCTTGTAATTATGCAAAAATCCATGTGAAATTAGCAGCTCAAGCGTCTTCTCTGATAGACCATCAATGCTCATTGCTTTACGACTTACAAAATGCGTAAACTGTGCCAACTTCTTTGCTGCACAATTTAGATTAGTACACATGAGAACTTTACTATTATCCGTATATTTAATTTCAGTAGGATCTCCACAACAAGGACACGTAGTTGGAATTGTTAGTGTATTGCTACGAGTTAGATTGTCATAAACTTTAGGGATCACCATATTGCTGCGGTATACCGTAATAGTATCACCAATCCCAAGTTCAAGCTGCTCAATGATAGAAAGATTATGGAGTGTTGCTCTTGTAGTTAATGCTCCATCTAAATCTATTTCATCAAAGATTGCGACAGGTGCGATTAATCCGCTTCTTGTTGGATTCCACTCTACATCTCGAAGAGTTGTCTCATACATTTCATCAGCCCACTTAAGAGCCATACGACATCCCTCATGATGTGCGGTAACTGGTAGTGTCTTGGAATATGACTTCATACACATTTCAAAGATTAATCCATCACAAGGATATTGGTACCACTCTGGTTGCATACCTTCGGTACAATCATCAATATTGCCAGTACAGCGCCCAACCGTTTCAAATCCAAGATAATCTAGATATCCGAGTTCGTCCCATTTAGAATCCAATAGTGCATTGTTATCATATAGATCTGATACACACTCAAAAACCACATAAGAAAGATTACGCTGCTTTGTAATATTTGTATCAAGCTGACGGAGACTCCCCGCTGCTAAGTTGCGAGGATGACTATAAGGATCATCAAGAGACTCATTAATCTTGTGAAAATTCTTCCAAGAAATCACACATTCCCCACGAAGTTCAAGTTTGTCCTTATAATCAATATGCATTGGAAGATTTGAAATCATCCTTGCTTGAGCGGTTACATCTTCGCCAATTTCACCATTGCCACGAGTCACAGCTTGAACAAATTCCCCATTTTCGTAGCGAACTACAAGTGTAAGCCCATCCAACTTGTAGCTACAATAAAATGGTTGATCGCCAATAAATCTTTTAATCTCATTAATATCTTTAGTCTTTGCTGCAGAAAGCATTGGTTTACTATGCTTAACTTTCGTAAAACAATCAAGCACTTGCCCCTGCACCTTACGAGTGGGAGAATTGGCAAGCCAAAATCCTGTTTGATCCTCAAGTGATTTAAGTTCGTCAAACTTCTTATCATATTCTGTGTCAGAGATAGTCGGACGGTCTAAATTATAATATTCATCGCAATACTGCAAAAGTTTTGCCGTTAAATTTTTAATGGTTTCAATTTTATTCACTCAATCATCCCTCTACTCAAAAATTCAATCATCCTAGCTTTATTGTTTCGTAAATCATTTTTGTTCTCAGAAACTGTTTCAAGAACTTCATCTAAAAGATGCATAAAACCTAACAAAGTAGTTTGATTCATTTCTTCAATCATCCATTTGCGGCATTCACATTCAGTATATTCTTTATCAGTACATTCTGAACGCTTTAATCCTAAGTCACAATTTATGCATACCGATTCCATATTTGATCTCCTAACTTATTTTTTGCTTATTTTAATAGTCTGTTAAAACTATGGCTCTATTCCAGAAACTAATCTTCTTGACTTCATTCTCCTGCACATCTTTATATAATACAGAGAACTTCTTAATTGCAGATCCCTTGCTCATTGCATATACAACTGCGACATCATCAGTAAACTTATGCCCAATCATCTGATTAGGTCTTGCAAAATAATAAATACCCATCATTTATTCCTCCATTTATTTACAGTATTTACAAGCTCTATTATGACAAGGCGCTTCTGTCTGCAATTTGTGCAACAGTTTATGAAGCTGATCATATTCACTGCTTGCCATGTTGTGTTCTTCTCCAAGCATAATAGTACAATATTTAATCTGTCCATGGCTCCAATTCGGATGCTTGGCGCGTATTCGACAGTATATAAGTGCATATCTATTAAACTTATTTTTCTTGCCTGCCATTTTTCTCCCTCAATTCATTTACAGCATCTACAAGCTCGTTGATTTTTGAAATAAGATCGTCGCCAGATACGCCAATATTCCAACCATAACTTGTCAACTTTTTAAGCTTTTTGTCTTGATATGTAAAAGTGTACTGGCCAATACGGTTATAGAGATAAGGAAAATCAACATTATGCATAATTCCATATTCTTGACCTGCATGATAACCATGGCCATCGCTAGTACATATCCACAATACATCACCAGTGGCACGTACAGAGCTGATATAACCAATGGTGCCATCCTTTGTTTCAACATAATCTCCTACATGAAATTCATAATCCATACAATTTTTTCTCCATAAATTCTATTTTTTACTTGTCGTTATTATGGCAATCTTCACAAACCGCGTATCCTTTATATACATATTCGCTATCTACAATTTCATATCTGTCAAAAAATCCTGCCTCAAAATACATATCACCTTTTTTAACAGTTTTTCCACAACAGCTACATGTTGCAAATTCTTTATTGTCTGTCATAACTTTACTCCTCATCGTCGCAAAATACGTCCTTATATGCCATCAACAAATTATTGATGGCCTCTGCCATTATTCTGTGCTCGGTATGCGCTTCTTCTTTATAATAAAGATTACGATACCAATTAAGAATTTCTAAAGGCTTGGTCATATTGTACTCTTCAACTGCTTGCACAAAATAATTTTTAAGATCCATAAGTTACTCCTTATTCGTCTAATTTGTCCTTACATTCTGGGCAATAATCTTTATTGCCATCTGCATAATGAATCCATCCTGCTTTCTTCGCTTTGTCTAATGCTTCATTGTAGCTATCTGCATATTCACTATGCTTGCCGCATTTATCGCAAATTCTATAATGTTTTTTTACAGTTTCAGTTTGGAGGAAACAAAGAAATAGCATGGAGAAAAGACATATCCACCACTTGTTGAAAACAATCGCAAGAGTAGTCCAGCAAATTACACATACACTATTTCCGATTGCCCATGCCCACCATACACTCCTATTCATATACCTTCACTCCTTATATTAAAATGTAATTTTTATCATTCATCTATGTAAATATGACTCTCTTTAAGTTCCCATTCAAACTCTGAGAAGTCACCGTCATCTGTCACAAATCTACCACGCAACAGATCCAATTCAACAATTTCATGATATCCGCCATCACCATCTTTATAATAATATGTATAACCGCCTGATGGATAACCATGTAACAAGTCTTGCAATTCCATATTTAACATTTCTTCAAAAGTTATATTTTTCATATACCAACCCACCATACATTTAGCATATTTGCTCTACATCTTTTGTTGTTACGAAAATTTGATATTCTCCAAATTTATCATCTACTTTTTTTTCGTCTACCAGTTGCCAATCAATCGACACAATATTTGCTAGCGGGTACATTACCCCATAATTATCTTCTAAGTAACCATCCCTTTTAATATCAATCATCATATATTCTGGAACACTACACCGCAATTTTTCTACAATTCCATAATTATATTCAAAACCAGTATGCCTATGACCGTCTACAGTAGTAAAAACAGGTTTAAACTTTTGAAGAGTCACCATATTCTTTCTAAATTCTTTTTTTAACAATCCCATACCTGTCTCTTATACACATCTGACGCT
>ERZ1027259.315-NODE-315-length-19606-cov-15.520229_pt1 | contig 19606 bp, 36 predicted proteins | sample MGYA00519260_ERZ1027259 | MGnify/ENA primary metagenome ERZ1027259 (study PRJEB26926, sample SAMN06164549) | human gut metagenome | biome: ENVO:00009003; feature: ENVO:2100002; material: ENVO:00002003 | host: Homo sapiens | place: USA | collected 2012 ...
CTAATTGGCTAAGAAGCTCCATTGCTGTGATAGTTGTGTAAGTGTCAACATCTACTCTGTTTCCATATCCCAAAAAATATTCACAGTCTGACCTCATACGATCAAGCATTTGATATTGAAATTCGTTTCCCATAATTTATTCCTCCTCAAAATCCATTGTCTTTTCTGCGAGTTCTGCAAGCATATTTGTGAAATCCTTTACGACTTGACTAAGCATTTTTACATCAGCCCACACACTATCTACATGAAACTGTACTGCGTACCAGCCAGCTCCTGCATACTTCTCAATTCCATATAGATCATCGTTGTTGTATTTGAGATATGCCATAAGCATATTAAATTCATTTTCTGAATTTACCTTGTAAGCAGTCCAATAATAAGGACCGTCATCTCCATATGGAACAGCAAAGTCGAAATGCCAAAGATTAATGTCCTTGTACTTTTCTGCCTCATAATTCGCACAATCAATTTTGTCTGCAAATTCCTTTCCGTCAAGTGCTTGATAAATAGTAGTTGTCTTTTCAATTGTTTTCATTTCATTTCCTCCCCACATTCCACGCTATAGAAGTTCTCGTCACATTCTGGACAAACATAATCATATTGTTTCAAGTCACTCAGCAAGAGCTTTCCATGACAACGAGGACAAAATTTATCTGTTACTAATTGGCTAAGAAGCTCCATTGCTGTGATAGTTGTGTAAGTGTCAACATCTACATGGATTGCTTTTAGCTGCTGCATAATTTCTTCATACTTCTGATAATTCTTTGTTGCGTTTTCCATTTAATTATCTCCTTTCTAATTTTAAGGGGCTTTATGCAAGCCCCTTAATAATAATTTTGTATTGTTTACCAGCTACTAACATACACAATCATTTGCGTTTCAAAATCCGTTGTTTCAAGAACTCTTTCAACAATTTTGATGGTATCTACAATATCTTGGACATACCACTGATCATAGTCAGTTCCTCCAAAGAAGAAGCCGCTACAAGATGGCAGCAACTCTTCGGCTACAGAAGAATCAATTACAATTTTGCCATCCTCATAAATTGGCTCCCATTTTCCATCAATAAGATGCTCTCCATTTTGAACTTTTGCATATGTCATCACACACGACTCAAGCACCGTCTTACAAGTATCAAGCAGCTCTTCGAGAATTTCCTTTGTGCATTCGTGATGATAAGTACAATCGTCCTCGCCGTCCTGCACATGATTCACTAGCCATGCGTGGATCGCGTTTGCCTTGCGCCAATAACCAACCTGCTCCATGATTCTATTATATCCGTATTTGTGCTCTGTGTCCAAAGTAGAATAACGCTTGATATAGAACGGCTTGTAGAAAGCAATTACGTCCTTGCTAGGCATTTCATTTCCGTCAATGCCAGAATATTCCTCAAAAGTACAATCCTGCTTTGTGTTCTTCCAATCAAAATAATTCTCAAGTACACTTACCTCGCTTGCAGTAGTGTTCTTATAACGAGGCATTCTGTTAAGATAACCGTCAAGTCCCATAGTAAAATCCTCCTTTTATCTTGCACAATTGATTGCAATTCTATTTCCTGTTACCAAGTCTTTTACATATACGGAACATCCTCCGTAAATTCCGTAACAATAATAGAAGTTTGCAATTTCTTTTTTGATTACAAAACCATCATCATCATGTGATTCGAGATAGATTGTATAATCATTATTGTTTCCAATTCCGTTCGCATGATAGCAATTCGAGAACTTAAATCCAGACTTCTCAACATCTTTTTTGAAATTGACAATCAAATCACACGCTCTGTGGTCGAAATAACAATAACTTTTAAAAATGTGTTCATTGGATTTAATGCGTTCATTGAATAGTCTATTTATAATAGACATGCACTCGCTTTGTTTCATATATAAACCCTCCTTTTATTTATAGTAACCACCAATACAATAAGCAATGTAATCAGCCTCCATTTCATTGCCTACTCTTGCGTAAGGAACCCCTTTAGGATCATATACTATAAACATTTTTAATTCCTCCTTAATATTTTGTTTCTCTTTCATTCATTAGCCAACCAACACCCTTACTGTGATGCTCGTCAAACCAATGCCAAATTTCTTCTCTGTGAGTTCCCTTGCTCCAACTATGCCAATCAACGTCGAGGCATTCGTCCTCATCAATAGGCACATCTTCGAGCTCATCCCAGAGTTTTTCAATTTCTGCATCTGTCATGTTATTATTCACCTCTCTTAATAATTTCATAATTATTAGGAATATTCTTAGGAGAAAGATATTTTTGTTCACCTACAATCATCCAGAATGGACGCTTAAACTGATATGCTGCCGGATGCTTGACAAGCTGAATCTCCCTTTCATTAAAAACACATTTAATTACACTTCCAATTGGAAGCTTGGAAAGTGAGTCTGGATTTTTCTTTGCATCCAAATTCTCATAGCAACGCTTTCTCCACTCCTTTGCATATTCATATTCAGTTGGAGTCAGTAGATCAAGAATTGACTTCGGGCATTTGCTTTCGCATGGCCCCATGCTTTCGTCCATGTCCTTATATGCAAAGTTGTAATAATCTTTGTTATCTACGCTGGTTAGAGTAATTGCTGCAAAAACTTTACTACGCTCTGGCTCTGTTTCCGTTGCAAACATAGTCTTCTTTACTGCTGCATAATGCACACTGCCAACCATAGCAGACTTAAGCAATTCATATTTGCCTACAACTTTATTCCCCTTCAATGACACTGCATCTGTTCTAAACAGCTTGTCACATTCTGCTTTGCGGTCTATAAATGGCTTTCCGTTTTTGTACATTGGGTCTACATGATAAGAAGTCCAACCCATATTAATTACCTCCTTTTGTGGTAGGGTGTGGCATTAAGCCACAGCCCCTACCTTTGCGTTAATAAGTTTAACAAACTCATCCATCCACGCGTGTCCGTCCATAATCTTGCTCCAACGGTTCTCTTCGTAATTTGCAGTATTTCTGTTCGGTGCACTGTGTCCAATCATATCACTCATGGCGTTCACAGCAGCCCATGCAGTTCCCTTGAACTTTGCAATATCAGGCATAAAATAGCAGATAGAATAATTATCTTTGACTTTCTGAATATTTGCTTTCTTGCGGTCGGAATCATTCTCTGTTACAGGGAACATCTGGTCAAGGATTTCATTAATCTGCTCATAATCAAGCTTGATATTTGCAAGTCTGTCTGCTTCTTCATTAAGAGCATCCATATACATATTCGCCATACCAAGACAATGTTTCGCTTCTGCAAGCTTCTCGTCAAGGTTTCCAACATGCTTTGTACTCCAAGAACGCTGCGCTGTATTAAGTGCAAGATTCAATGTGTTCGCGCACACGACTCGAATCGGACTCATACAAATCTTGATTGCCCCAGTTCCGTCATGAGAATTAGAGAATACCATATAAGGATCAACTTCATCATCAAGTACTTTCTTGGTGGGCATCTTCGCAAGCAGCCAAACCCTTTTGCCTCCGTTCAGAGAACCTGCGGTTTCGTAACGAACAACTCCATCTTCTGTTTCACCAACAATTGCGTCAGTAAAAGAAAATGCATCTGCATTCTGTACAATTTTATATCTATTTGTTACAATGCCGAGCACTGTTTTATCGTCGCTTCTTACATTTGCCTTATAGTTCTTGATTTCGGTTCCGTCATCCATATACACAGGAGTCTGCTCAACAGTCCAATCAAGCCCTGCAAGTTTAAGTGCTTCTGCGCTGTTAGGTGCGTCAGCAAGGATTTTACATCTGTCCTGAGTTTCCAAATAATGCCAAGGCTTTTCTCTTACTGAAAACATACTGTCGTTCATTTCAATGCAATGTGCCATAATATCAATCTCCTTTTAACAATACATATTTTTTCTTGCTTTTCTTTTCGCTTTCATAATTTCGCGCTGTCGCCACCACGAGTGCTCTTCGTACTTCACGAGATACCAGCACTGCTTTCGCAAGCACTCTTTAGTTTTTACCTGTTTTACTGTCATGCACTTTTTATGCTTACGACAATAACCACACACATTGTCGCTTTCTGACCCATACAAGCATTCCATAATTGCCTCCTTTCGCATTTCGCAATAATTTTGTATTGTATAAGACAAGGGACAAAAATCCCTCGTTCTTACATTGTTGCATTTCTTTTCAATCTCTTGATATCATGGTCATGTTTATCTACGGTTGCCTTAACAATGCCCATATCAAGAATAGCCTCCTCTAAGTGCCTGTTCATTTTTATTTACATCTTCAAAATCCACAAGGAATTCATCAATATGTGTTGTTGATGCAAGAAATTCTGCTGTAATATCTTCTTTTGCGATTCCTATTTCTTCAAATTCTTCATCATAGCAATCTGAGATTTCATAATCATCAAACAAGAACCCCTTGCCTGTTTGGAATTGGAACACTTTGTTACACTCTGTTCCAGTGAAAGCATCCCAATCAAATGGAATTTCTGCTCCGTTAATTTCAAAGCCAAATCCACCAATTGACACAGCTTTCGCTTCCTTATTTGAAATTGGAATATATTTTCCATTTATCTTTTGTAATATTCGGAACTCAACTAACATTGATATTTCCATTTTATCACTCCCTCTATAATTTTGTATTGTTTATTGTTTTTGCATTAATTTGCCCTGTTATATGTGTGTTTTTTGATAGTGACTTCCTTTACAGGGCAAACTATACTGCCGAAAAGTTAGCTTTATTTTTGCCTTATAAATGTGCGTTTTTTAGTTAAAGCATGCCGCAAGCGTTAGCAAGCATTCCGATAAGCCCAAGTACAAATAGGACTGCAATCAGGCTAATAATTCCGCTTTTAGTTTCTTCCTTTCCGAATAGTAGCACGCAAGCAATAACGATAAGCAAGAGAACAATCATTTTATTTACCTCCTATTTTTCAACTCTTATATATTGTCCGTTATTTATTTTATCATTATTATATTATTTCTTCAACTCTTGCTTTGCATTTTAACAATATCTATACACTTCTTTGTCAACACATACGTCAACAACATCTCCGTATGAAATGTCGGGATGCGACATCAGGAATCTGCCAACAGCTTCTTCCTTTGTGAATGCGTCTGTGTCATACCACTCTGTTGCCCCGTCTGCATTGACATACTCAATGAGATAATACCCATAGTCATATTTAACATCTTCATAAGAATAACTGTCTGCATAATTGTTGAAACTGTACAAACTTCCATAACGACTCGGCGCTTCTACATACTCAAACTTGTCGGCCTCCGTCAGTTTCAAAAGCAATTCCAATTCCATCATCAGGGGACTCAAGCATGACTATTTCCCTTCCGAGATCATGAATTGCATTATAAACTTGTTTTAGATTTACTGACATTTGCCTCAACTCCTTTTTTCTTTTTCCCTTTTATTATACCTCCTTTTTTAAATTTGAGCAAAGCCCTTAATGATACCCACAACAAATTTCCGTTGTGGGCATGATAAAGGTTTCGCTTACTTAATTCTCCATTCTCCGACGTTGTTTCCGTTGCTGTCAAAGAGCATACCATGCTCATAGCCGCAAGTGATTTTTGCGGGAATAGTTCGCAAGACTTTTTCAATTTCGCTTGCAAGTGCGTACTTATCCATGAACGCATCCTTGCTTTCGCTTTTGAATGCGTCATTGTCAGTGAAGATTTTCACCTGAAACATATGTTATTTACCTCCCTTCTCAAGCTCAACCGCAATATATGTCATTGCGATTGCGTTGGACAGCGAGATGATGATGCCCAGAATCGCAAAAAATGTCGTAATTGCGGCACACCTCCACGCAAGCACCAATGTCAGGAATACGGCGGCACTCAATGCAGCCATGCAGAGGCACAGATTTTTCATTTCGCTTTCTCCTTTCGCTTATTTATCCAGCCAATTAGCAATAAGGCTATGGCAATAGTTATCCATTTGGATTTCGTTTGTGCAGCTTTTGAGATGATTCTCAATCCGTTCAGTGATAGGAATCCCAAATTCGGCAAGCAAACGGATCTTCTCGCGGTAGTATGCTTTCATTTTTGCAAAACTCCTTTTGGGCATAAATAAGGCACCCTTGCATGGATGCCTATTGTGTTATTTCCTCTTGCTGTCAAAGCATGCCATGACTAACTGATGTGTGCAGTAAATGGCACAGTGCTCACAGTATACCTTTTGTGCAACAGCACTCACAGGAATATCTGAGTGCTTGTTCATGGCGTCATACTGTAAGTTTACGCCAATTTGCTCGAACTTGTTCATTAAAATACCTCCTTCTTCATGTGAATGAATGGAGTATGTTTATTGCACATACGCAAGCCCTAAGAGCCTAAGCCGCTCTCACTCTTTGCTCTGTTGATATTCTTTCGCCGTCAACAGTCGGCGACATGGTGGTTTGGGCACGCCATGCGTACCCATGTTGCTTATTTGGTATAGATATGCTCGTCCCCATCAAAAGAGATGATATATTCCTCGTCATTGTACTCTACCAATTCAGCAGATTTAATAGTTTGTGCTGCCATAGGCTCGCATACCACCACAATGGCAAGCACACGCATCTTCATAGCATCCCTCCTATCTTTTGGTAACTTAGTTCAGTTCCACTCACGCCAACGTATAAGGGGGCATGAGCCCCCTATAATTTTGTACTGCTGGAATTAAGCGACAGCAGCAGCCTTCTTTTCAGCTTCTTTCGCCGCCTTCTTCTTCTCGGCAGTCTTTGCACGGCGAGCCTTGCGACGCTCTTCTTTCTCTGCTTCCAGCTCTTCCCATGTCTTAGCATCCTGTTCTGCAACGATACCACCCATAGCAAGCTCCAGCTTTGCACGGAAAGAATTGAATGTTACACGAGTGCATACAGTGGTGCAGGAGTCCTCGAGCTTCTTAAGCTCTGCGAGCTTAATCTTTGCAGCTTCATAGTCAGAAGTCAGCTTTTCCACGTATTCGGCACTCATACCGTCATTGACTTCCTTGAGCTGGCTACGGAAATTCTTGACAATGCTATCCTGCTTAAGAGCCTCACCGGCAAGGGGCTTTTTGGTTGCAATGACGCAATCTGCGAGCACGTCAAGCATAGACTGATTCTTGCAGATAGCATGACCGTTGACGTCACCGATGCAGTCAAGAAGCATCTGAATTGCTTTCATCGCGTTGCTTGTGAGTGTTGCATCAACACTCGCATTGTCGCCCATGTGTGCAGTGTTGTTGCGTGCAGAAGCATAGCGATAGAGTGCTTCATAGGCTACAGTTTCGGCGAATTTCCAGCTGGAAAATTCATCCACGCCGACCTTTTCGGCATCGAGTTTCGCCTTGTTAGAATTGGCGATGGTCATGTTGTCCATGAGTGCATTTGCAATAGTTTTTTTCATAATAACCTCCTAATTTACAACCTGTTATTTTTGTAGCTATGTGCTACTATAATCTATTGATAGTTATCCCCACATAGTAGCACACAATACAATGTATTATGTGCTATTGGTGTATAATATGTATATTGTCACTAATATTTATACAATACCCGTTCATGCTGTCACCATGAACATATACATATCAATCTATCACAATATAGTCAGATATCACCTATATTTATAGATAACTGTCCACATATCTCTATCGCCTCACTATTATATAATATCCTAATAGTCCTACTTTAGCCCCATGTGCGGGATATTACTTGTCATGTGGGAACATTGTTAGCCTATTCTCCTAATAATAGGTAACTAATGATTATGCTCATATGTGCATAGTAAGCCCATTTCACACAACGCCGTTTCGGCTTGACTCGCCTTTTTTGTGGCAGGTTATGAAATTTTCAAGGATCAAATCGCAATGGGAATTTCTGACTTTTTCAAGTCTTTACAAAACGGCAGTTTTTTGTGTATCGCCCTTTTCCAGAAATAACTTTTTCAAGCTATTTACTATCGACTTGTTGACCGCTTGTTTTGTTTTTGTGTGTTCCTCTTTGCACTCTTAGAATACTACTACACAAGCAAAAAGTCAACAAAATAGATATTTTGCTAATTTCCTAAAAATATACCATATATAGTGGTGTGAGGGCACTTAAAACTACAAGATATAGTGTTTTTTGCCCGAAGACTATAGGGTGATTATCCTATACACTGACTCGAAAATGGCCCTAAAATGGCCTTAAATTTATCATATTTTCCTCTATATTTCACATGTGTTTGCCATATCATAACTCGCCACATAAGCCATACAAATATCACACAGGTGCTACACATTTATTCCACTTCTATTTAAAACTGCCCTAATTCTCCTCGCGAATAAAAGCCCACGTAACATTTTCGTAAAATATATTTAACACTTGTTAATTATCCCAATCGTACTTTTAAGCAAGCTACTCGCATGTGAACAGTGAATTATTTCTGCTTAACAATTACTTAATAAATAGCACTTTTTGCAATAATTTTGCAGTAACATTGTAATAAATGCACTATCGCCTTATAATATGTGTACTTCGAGTACTATATTAAGGACTATGTAGCCATATTCCATCCTCACAGTCCATTTTCGCCTCAAAAATCCCATATAAATGCCCACTTTCGGAGCATAAAACTATTTACTTATGTAGTTTTACTCTATTAGCATCACAATCTCTAAAATCATGCATATATACCACATTTTTAACCCTTAAAATTGACAGTCTATAAATGGAGAATTGTTGGCAGGCAGCTTTGCACAGTTATATAGACGTTTAACAGCAGGTGGGCTAAAAAACGTATATCAACTATGTAAATATATAATATATAATATTAATAATATAAATATATATAAATATAATCATTCTCCCTACTATAAAACTCAAAATGTATGCATATTGTTGTTAAGCGATCTTTGGTAAGGGGGTGTGGGGGATACCTTTCCATCGCAGGTGGCGAGCTATGCTTGCATAGCGAGACAGATGGTGGGGAAAGGTAATCTTCCCCACTATAGTGTTATGTTTCTAAAGCGGATATATAGCACGTTATATATAATTTATAATATATAATACTATCTATTATTAAATATTATATATTCTGTATAATATATACAGCATCTCTCCATTGCACTGTATCCACCGCTGCGCGGCGGAGCCTGTATTCCGTGCTATGCGTCGCTTCGCTCCTACCGCACGGTTGGCTTTTGCTAACTTCGCTACGCTCGTTAGACAAAATCCAGTATTAGAATATGCACTCTTTCTCTTGTTGATTGCAGGTATTGACAAACTGGTTGTCTTATGATATATTAGCCACAGTACAAAATTATTTTATATAATATAATATATATAATTATATATAATATAATGCTCATACATTTCGTGAACATTTTATGAACACGAAGAAGTGCTTCATGCTACAGATAGAGAATAAGGATTTTACAAATAGCATGTGTTTGAGCGAAAAAGTGTTTCCTTTTTGAGGAGAAAAGTTTCCTTTTTGAGGAGATATGTAAACATATTGTGAATTAGATATGAATAAGACATGAATAAAACGACTTTTGTTTATAAAAAATAGCTAGAAAGGATGATGAAAAATCAGCATGAAAGAATCAGAAGATGTAGTCTTAGGTACGTTAAACCAAGAGACAGGAGAATTTACACAAATTGATGGCCCCGGTGAATGGAGAACTTATAAGCAGCTAGAGTCGCAAGCAAAATATACAGCAAACAAAGAAAAGCAAACTTTTAACTCTGATTTTACATGGATTATTTTTGAGTATGGGAAAAGATTGCTGCCAGAAATCAATGACAAAAGTCTTGTTAGATTAATCTATCTATCCACCATTTGTGATTATGATGGGTGTTTGCCACCAAAGAATGTTATAAAGCAAAAGCTTAAGCTCTCAAACAAATATTGGTCTGTGTTCATCAAGGATATGACTAAGAATAATATCATCATAGAAAAAGATAATTGTTTATATTTAAACAGAGATTTTTTTGTAAAGGGTAATTTGCAGGGGCTGCAAAAAGACGCAGACCATACTAGGCTATTTTGCAACTTCATTAGAGATATTTATGACGCATGTGATAATGTTCAAAGCATTACGCAAATTTCCTATCTCTACAAACTCATTCCTTTTGTGAATCGTAGAACAAATATTGTATGCTACAACCCAAAAGAGCAAGATCCAGAAAAGGTCTACCCTATTACGCTTGGTGAATTCTGTGACATGATTGGGTATAGCCGCAAAAATGCGCGAAGGCTTGTTAGTGATTTACTTAGCCTCAAGTGCAATGGACAAAATCTAATTGGATTTTTCGTTACAAATCTGAATCAAACTTCTTGGAAGATTATTGTTAATCCTCATATCTATTATGGTGGACAGAATGACAAGATATATAAAGAGCAAATCGCTCTACTGACAGATTATAATCCACAAGAAGCGTTTGATGTAAACAATACAAAATTATAGGAGGGATAATTATGGCGCAACTTTATAAGATGACACTATATGTATGTGACTTAGAAAATAATTTATCTTTGGATGAAATCAAAACTATGCACTGAATGGAGTTGCTGTAAATTGTGCTTGCCATTTTGCAGATGAACAGACTGGCCCACAAGTTGAATGGGACGATGACATTGACCTTAATTATATTGACTGCCCCACTTCTGCTTGGGAAAAATATTTTAAGTAAATGAGGAGTAGATTAATATGGACAATGAATTTGGATATTATGCAGATGGAATTATTTATGATTTACAGTCCAGTAATTTCTCTAATGAATATTATGATATGGCAAATGCTCAACGGCTAAAATTCTTGAATAGAGTGCTTGAAATTCTTGGATATTATGCTGGATATGATGTGAAGGAGGATTAAATTATGATGACATTATTATTATTGCTTAGAAGTGTAATTGGAGTAATATTTGTAATTGGATTAATATTTGCTTCAGGATATATAGGTTTTTATTTGAATTCTGATTCCAAGTCTGATAAGCCAATAGGCGTATATAAAATCATATTTAAATATGGTATTTGTTACCCTGTTCAAGTTTTTAAACTGGCAAATTCTACATATAATGTGATTGGTTCAGTTATTTTAACAACATTAAGTCTAATAGTTTATCCAAGTTTTGCTTTCGTTAGTATTCTACTACTAATTGTCCTAAGTGTATTATTTGGATTTGATTTGATATTTAAGAAAAAGGACAAGGAGAGTTAATGATGAAAGACGTCTATAAGGTAGAAATTTCTGCTAAAGATTATCCTATAAGTTGCACTGATTTAACTATTGACTTTAATAAACCAATTAAGACAGAGAAAATTATTGGAAATGCAAAAGTCGTTTTGATCAGTTCAGGAGATGTAATATGGATGGGCTATGATGGAGATACATATAAACTAGGAGATAAATATAAAGATTTTAATGCAATTATATCTTGTGTATATTATGAGCCAAAGCCATGGTGGGAATTTTGGAAGAAGAAAAAAATATTTGGATATGAAATTATGTTTCTATAAATTATAGGGGGTATTTTGAACTATGTTTGAACTAACTAAATCATTTAAGGACTATAAGTTTCCACACACTCTACATCAATTTAAAGACTTGCCGCTTGCAATTAAGTATCGGTTCCAACGTGCATTTAGAGGCTGGGCGGACTATGATGTTCTTAGTATGGATACATGGTTTATGGAAGTAATTCCACAAATGCTACAATATCAGCGTGATTGTAAAGTTAGCACACCAGTTTTGGATGTTGACGCAAGCTATGAAGAAAATAGAGAAAAATGGGATCAGATTCTTGATAAAATGATTTTTCTATGTCAAGAAATGAATGAAGATACATGCTCAAAGAAAAACGAAGTCACTGAAAATTATGTCCGAAATATTAAAAATGGACATGAAGTCAAACTTGATGATGAAATGTGGTGGGAGCGTCAGCAGGAAATTGATCAATATCGTCAGCAGTGTCTTGAATCATTTTTTAAATATTTTACAAAATATTTCCATAGCCTATGGATCTAAACTTGAGGAGGAATTAAAATGAAAACATTTGTTAGAACTACGCGAATTACACCAGAAGAGAGAGAGTCACACCTTTGGTATGATCCATTTTATAAAACATGGACAATGGAAACGAACATTCCAAAGCATTTTAATAAGGCGCTAAAAGTTGGATGGGAACCAATTTTGCAGGGAGTATATGAAGATGGTACTGTTTGCTGCATGACACTTGTTGCATCAGAGCGCGGTATTACGATTAAGACTCCAAAGAAGCGTGAAATGAGCGAAGAGCATAAGGCAAAGCTTTTTGGCACAAAAAACGTAGATTTATACGATAATTTTGAAGATGAGATTTAATATGTATAGTTACTATACTTAATCATTACAATATTAAAAAACATAAATATATATGATAAAAATCACACATTTTTTTAATTTGGAGGAAATAATACGATGAGTAACAAGGCAACGATGGAAGATTTTGCGAGAATGTGTCATTCTTATCACGATTGTATTGACTGCCCATTGCATGACGAAGATGTTCTATGCATGGTGAAGGATGCACTTGTAATGAATGATTTTTCTAAAATTGATTATATGAATAATGCCGTATATGAGTGGTCTACCGCCCATGATTAAAACAAAGGAGGTTGAATAAATATGTTAAATTGGGCAGCAGAAGATATTGAGTATCTGAGTAATGTGATGTTGAAGCCATATACAAAAGCGTTCACAGAGGAAATGGCAGAGCACGATAATAAATCTTATGAGATTTGTAAGAAGATGATCCTACAGATGGCGGATTTAGTTAAACTAAGAATTAAAGAGTTAAATTACAATGAAACCAGAGACAGAATGTTCTTTATTACGTTGCTTTGCAATGAATTTGAATTTGATAAAGATGTGCTTGATAAGATCTATAAAGAATATTGCGAGAATTTTGATGCACTTAATAAACATCTGATTACAGAGGAGGATGGAAAAGATGAATAAGTCATGTGAATATTGCCAATACAATGGGCCATATGGATCCATTATTAATCCTTGTGAGAATTGCCCAAATAATTATTTTATGATTAATGGCACAATTCCCATTGTACAGCCACTTCGTGAAACAACAGATCATGTAACCAATAAAACTTATATAACCGCTACTACAGGTTGTAAAACGAATAGTAACTGCACAAAAATTAATGATGTATTTGCAACTGATCTACCGACTGCAGATGAATACCGTAAATCTATTGGCGTTCCATATGATTATCAATATGAATGGTCAGAACCAAAGTATATTTGTCCAAAATGTGGCGGTGGAATGTGCAAGAATAAAACTATGGTTCTTGCAAGTAACCCTCCTCAATATAAATATCAATGTAACAAGTGCGGACATGTGGAATATCAATTTGGGTGAGGGGCATTATGAAGAAGAAAATTAATTGTCCAACGTGTGGTGGGTCTGGTTTTGTTGCAAAGTTTAGTAGCTACTCTGTTTGGAGTGAACGTTGTGAACAGTGTAATGGAACTGGTGAAATTGAAGTCCCTTTTACCATTGGTGATAAAATTCGCAGCATGAGTGATGAAGAGATTGCAATATGGTTGAATGCACATGCCACTGATACAGTATGCGATCTTGTTTGTGGAAATGATTGTGAAGCAATGGCGACATATGATAAAACGTTTGATGAAGTGTGTAAAGATCTAATAAAGAAAAAACTTGCGAAGGAGTGGCATTAATGATGAAGATTGGTTATATTCAAGAATATGATTTGGAGCTCAATCCACATTTGACTGAAAGATTTAAATTTAGAGAAGCGTCTTTCACTAGAAGAATTTCAAGTCGAGGCGATAGAGTTTACTCGAAGATGCTGTTGTACCCTGTTGATTATGAAGAGATCGTTGACAATGCTAATATTATGAAAAAGAATAGCAAAATTATTCTAGTTCATGAGCCATTTTTACTTGATGATGAGCTAAGAGAAAAAGTTGTTAGTTGGGTTGAATGGGCAAATCAGGCAAAACCTAGTGAGTATGACCCATTTGCAAAGGAGGATTAACAATGACTGATCTGACACACAAAGGACTTAGAAATCTTAGTATAACGACAAAACAAGTAATGTTGGGAAAAACTCCATCAATCCAATATAAATGGCATACAAAAAATGGCAATTATGTTGCTGAATTTAAAATTTGGGATTGGTGGGATGGCAAAAATATTAGCGATCTTGAGATTAGTGAAAATTATAAAGGACTTGGGTTGTCCTATCAACTTTTAGATTATGCTACAAAACGATGCGGCGCTAGAAATTTAGCTGTAAAGAAAAGCAACACTATAGCAAAACATGTTTATGATAAGTACGGATTTCAAGTCACAGATGAAGATAATGTATATTATTATATGTCGTTAGTGGATTGCAATTGGACAGGTAATAGAAGTATTGAGCAGGAGGGTTAACAATGACTAAATATGTCGAACTGAAAACGGCTATTGATGCCGTCAATGACGTTTACTATGATACACCGGATATAAATTTGTCCGCAGACAAACTTGAAGCTGCTTTGCTGGGTATCCCATCTGCCGACGTTGCGCCGGTGGTACATGGACGATGGGATGGAGACAATTGTACCGCATGCAAACTTCCATGGAATTATAACATGACGCAAGATGCAGATGATTGGGGGTATTTTGACCCTATGCCTGACTACTGTCCAAACTGCGGGCAAAAATGGATTTGGAGGCGTTACAATGAGCGAATGGAAAACAGTTGAAAGAAAGCAGTTTAATATTCTGTGCGGCAATGCACAACTATTAGAGTGTCCACAATGTGGTACATTATCAGTTGTAGATTTTGCGTATTGTCCGGGGTGTGGTAAAGATATGCATATCCCTGAAGACAGGCGTTTTAAAATGCGTATTGATTCAAATAAGTGCCAATATGCTTGTGTGATGCAATCGTATGTGCCTTTAACAGAATCTGTATATCTTAAACCAGAAGATATGCCAAGTCTTCATGATCTTATAAAAGAAATGTATAAGTATAAAGAAATGTATGGGATGTGATAAATATATGCAAATGATAATGTATGCTGAGGTAAGAGAGAATGGTGTGTGGAAAAAGGTTGGTAATATTTTTCCAAGCGCATTTGTTGAGATGAATGATAAATTAACTGATCGGGTTTGTGATGAAAGAAATATTTTCTTATATGAGTTATTTGGTTGGGTTACAAATAAACTAAATGGCTATACAGTAATTAATCCAATTAGTGAGTTGCGAGGCTTGCCAGATGATGCATCTGATGCAATTTCTAGCAATCATTATTTTCGTTTTGGAGGCTTTGCTTCGTATGTAACTCTTGATGAAATACTTAATTACAATTGGGATGCAACAATTTCTCATGTTGGTCGTATTCCTGAGAAGGCTTATGTGCATTGGAAGAGAGATGGGGTCGCCCCCACTCGTTGGGATAGGAGCATTTCAGGAGAAGACAAAAAGATAATTACTTCTTTCGTTATGAATGGTATTTTGGATGAGAGCATTCCAAGGGACGAAGGTATTAAATATTATGTTGTTGTTGAATATGATCCAAAGACTTGTAGGGAATATTGTAACTTTTTTTGTGGCACTTCTCTTCCACTGCTGGTGAAACTTGTTCCACAGGGCGGCAATTATGAAGATGTGAGGGTTATTTATACATTTGTTGATTAAATGCCCTTGACATTTGTGAAGTTTGTGGTATAATAAGCTTGTTCAAAAGGACAATACAAAATTATTGTCGTAGGTGGTGATATTTATTGGCAAAACAGCAAAAGAATCAAACTTATGTACTAAAAATTCATAGTGGCTATTTAGCAAAGCATAATTGGCATTTAACACTAAAATTGAATGAAATCAGAAAGCAGCCGCAAATGGTTGTTAGTTTGGGGTCTTCGCAAGTGCTAAGATGGTTGACAGAGTTGCAACATAGAAACGGGGATGATGATGAGGCAACAAAAATTAAAAAAGATATCCAAAATACAAAAAAATTAGAGAATACTTCTGAGAATAAGGCAAAAATCCGTAGATTGTATAACGACTTGTATCAAACGCAATTTCAGCAAGATTATGTAATGCTTGTTATGGATTCTCCGGGAGATTACAAATATGTGTGTAAGAACAAATTTAAGGTTACTATTGATTATGATGACGGCAATGCCCCACAAACCGTAACTTATGTTCGCCTACTTGGTACAGCAGGTTCTATTAAAAAGAGTACAATTATGTTTATTAACGAAAACTTGCATGACGAAATTATGCGTCGTATTAATAATGGGCGCTATCTCGGGCCAAAAGTTGATGAGAATAACAATCTTTTAGAGCCAGTAAAAACTTATAATGAAATGGAGCTAAATTATAAGTTTATTCCAGCGAAGTTGTCTGCATATTTTGCGCTGCAGTGCTCAGCTAGTATCACAGTAGGTTCATTTACTGACGAGGAAAAACCATGGCCACGTATCATTGTAGTAAAAGATGCAGAAACGCATTTTAACTACCCTGTAAGAATAGTTAAAGATACTGGAAATGAAAAAAATCCTGATTGGCCAAGCGTAAGCGAGCCACATGAAGAAATGATTGATTATAATGTTTCTGATGGTATGGGTTTTATTTCTCCCGACATGAGCAGAAAATGGGCAAAATTTCTAGGAGAAGGCGATGAACCGCTCTCTGGATATAATACCAGATGCGCATTTTTAAAGGGCATGGTGTTTACAGTACCTTTTGTTCAGTTTGCTGAGGAAGTAGCGCACACATATGAAATAACTGATGCGTGGGGAGATAAAAGGGACGTAAGGGACGCAGATTTAATTCTAACAACTTCTATGTTAAAGTTATGGGATTCTTACGCAGGATGTGAAGATTATGTTCGCAATTGTAAGGAAAATGGATATGATTTTTGCATAGCCAAGAGTGCTCCTCGTGAATTGCGTAATGTTCATACAACGAATTATCAGTATTTACAAGATTTCAAATTCACAGACGAGCAAATTGACGAGTTGGTTGCGCCAACAGTGACAAAAATCAAAGAATGTCTTGGCTTGGATTGGAGAAAGTTAATTCTCTATATGTGCGGAACTGGGCTTGATGAAAATAATGTTGAACATATGGAACCAATGTGCAAGGCAATTATGGCAAATCCAGAGCTAACTAAAGACCCTTACGTTCGCTCTAAGGTTAGAAGGATGATCCAAAAACGCATTAAAACTGCAAAAATAGGAGTTTTAGATGTTGATGGAGATTATGCAATTATAGGAAATGACCCATATTCGCTATTACAGAGCATGTTTGGGTTAGAGATTACAGGCTTGCTGCATGCAGGCGAATGCTACCATCGTTTTTGGATTGATAAAAATGTCCACGAGGTTGTTGCTTTTCGTGCGCCAATGACTTCAATTGAAAATGTTTGTAAACTCAATGTTGTTACTAATCCAGAGATGAAAAAATGGTATAGATATATCAAAACTTGCTGTATTCTTAACAGTTGGGACACTACTGCTATTAGATGTAATGGAGCTGACTATGATTCTGATAGCTTCTTCACAAGTGATACACATGCGCTTATTGAGGCGTTTGAATACAAGCCAACATTAATGTGTGTGCAAGACAAAATGCCAAAGAAGGTTCCAATTGAAGAAGATTTTATTACTTCAGATATTAATGGCTTTGGAGACTCTATTGGAAGCGTAACTAACAAAGCAACAAATATGATTTCTTTGAGAGAAAAGTTTGCGCCAGATAGTGAAGAATACAAAAGGCTCACTGATAGAATCAACACAATGATGAATTATCAACAAAATGCCATCGATCGTATCAAGGGGGTTGTTGCTAGGCCAGTGCCAAAAGAATGGCTAGAAACAAGAATGCACAAGCCAAAGTCAGGAGACACACCTGAAATATTGCATGATAAAGAAATTGATACGAGAATAGCAGCAAATATAAAGCCATGGTTTTTTATTTATAGGTATTCTCAGCTAAAATCAGAGCTTGATAAATACATGAGGGCTGTAAGATCAAATTGTAAAATAAGGTTTGGCAAGACCTTAGAAGATTTGTGTGCATCTGAATGCTTGACTGACGAAGAAGAAGCATTTATCTACAATTATGAAAAATATCTTCCTGTTAGTAGAGCTCCCGGCACAATGAACAGAATTTGTTGGAAGATTGAGGACGAGTGCCAGACGACAGATGTGCTGCCAAACGTGGATTTTGATGCTTCTATTTTGAAGAGCGATGTGGAATATTCTCAGGAAGAATTTAATGCAGTACAAGCATTGTATGAAGAATATAACAGTAATGTTCAAGTCTTCTTAAAAGGTGTTAAGAAAAATGATGTTAGCAAAGAAGAAAGAGACCTTGTAATGTCTCAATTTAAGGATACATTTTCTGAAGAATGTGCTTTTGTGTGTGATAACAAGGAAGTACTCGCTAACATTGTTGTCGATGTTTGTTATACGTCTAATAAAAATAAATCTTTTGCTTGGGATGTTGCTGGTGAGCAGATTTTTAAAAATGTATTAAGAAATAGTGGAAATAAAATGCAGTTTCCAATCAAAGATGAAAATGGTGACATAGAATTCTGTGGTAAAACATTTTCATTGTATACTAAAGAATTTGGTGGTGATGAACATGCTAGTATTGAATGAGAAAAAATATGCAATGAATCTGTTACTTGGTAAAAATCAGGACGTCAAGTCTGCCATTAAGAAGATTGGTTATATTACTAGATATAATGCTCAAATATTTGGGAAAGATGATAATGAGAATTATAATTCCACTGTTGCATGGATGACAAAACATCAAATTAATTTTGATGAAGCGAGCTATTCAAATGTTATTTCAAATGCAATTAAAGGATCAAAAAAGCGAGCGCTTTATGAGTTAGACGATATCGTTATTACTCAAAATGAGTTGAAAAAGATAGAATCTTTAAATAATATCCGAGCAGAAAAAATGACATTTGTGCTACTATGTATGGCAAAACAGCAAGCAAAAATCAATGATTTTTATGGAACGTCGTCTAATTTTACAGATGGTGGTCTTGTTAGATATACTGTTACAGAGCTGTGTAAAATGGCAAGAGTATCCGTTCCTGCAGATGATAGAGAATATATTTTACACTATATTCTCGTTCAGGGGCTCATAAGTTGTCCAAAGCGTAATGATACAAAGTGTTTGTGGGTTAATTTTATTGATAAAGACGGAGAAGAAGTTCTTCGTTTGAATGAAGTTGACTGCCAAGAATTGGCATATGTATATCTGAATTGGAAAGGAAAAGAAGAATTTAAGAGATGTACTCGCTGTGGCAAACTAATGAAGCGCAAAGCAAGCGACAACATATGTACCGACTGCTCTCTTGCATCCTCTCTCCCACCACTCATATGGTGTATTGATTGTGGCGATGAGGTTGATGTGTCTATAAAGGACACTATGACTTGTAGATGTCGAAGTTGTCAGCGTAAATACAGGAATGATTATATGCAAAATTTAATGAAAAATAGGCGTCACTCTAGTTAATTTCTGTTAGCAGACCAAAAAAATAAGCAATACAAAATTATAGCTTTATACAAAAATTATACACATTTATATACTGTTCTACTCAAAAAGTTGGGTCGAGAAATTCCTAATGGATAGTAT
>ERZ1027259.324-NODE-324-length-18908-cov-5.525858_pt1 | contig 18908 bp, 16 predicted proteins | sample MGYA00519260_ERZ1027259 | MGnify/ENA primary metagenome ERZ1027259 (study PRJEB26926, sample SAMN06164549) | human gut metagenome | biome: ENVO:00009003; feature: ENVO:2100002; material: ENVO:00002003 | host: Homo sapiens | place: USA | collected 2012 ...
TTCTAGCTTCGTCGGCAGCGTCAGATGTGTATAAGAGACAGAATCTCCACCGCCTTGCCGTAAATGCCCATGAGCACATCGCCGTAAGGCGTGCCGTAGCGGCACAAATTCCGCTGCCCTCTGGCAATGGTCAGACAAGAGCCATAGGCGCCGGTACGCAGAATCTCCGCCTCCGTTTGATCCCGGCGCAGGCGCACCTGCACATAAATAGGCTCCTCCGGCGGCTCCTGCTGCTCCGTGTAGCGAAACACCAGTGTATCCGGCTCCGTTTGCAGCGTACCCACGGTGGTCAGCTCAATCTTGTCGCTGTCGCCGTTCAGCCGCTGGGTGCCCACAATCTCCAGTACCACATCCCGGGTGTCCATCTGCTTATCCGTCATACGGCACCCCGTTCCAGCGCGTAGGCCACCAGCCGATCAATCAGCTCGCTGTACGGCACACCCACCGCCTCAAACAGCTTGGGGTACATACTGATAGGGGTTTGACCGGGAATGGTGTTGATCTCATTGAGCAGCACCTGCTCCCCGTCGTAAGTAACAAAGAAATCCACACGGCTCAGGCCCTCACAGCCCATGGCTCCGTAGGCACGCAAAGCAGCCGCACGCACTTCTTCCAGCTTTTCCGGACTTAGATCCGCCGGAATGTGCAGCTCACTTTGGGGATTATTATACTTGGCGTCAAAATCATAAAAGTCCGCAGCTGCCACGATCTCGCCTACCTGGGCGGCAATGGGGGTATCGTTGCCCATGACGGCACACTCTACCTCGTGGCCCACAATACACGCTTCCAGCACTGCTTTTTTATCCTCAGCAAAGGCCACTTCCATACCACGCACCAGGCTCTCCCGATCCGTAGCCTTGGTAATGCCCACAGAGGAACCGGCGTTGGCAGGCTTTACAAAAATCGGATAGCCCAGCTTCTCCTCCGCCGCTTGCAGGCAGCCCTCTCGGTCGCTGTCGTAAGCAAAGCGGGTGTAGGCGCACCACTTGGCCTGGGCAATGCCCACTGCGTCTGCCACGGCATTGGTCACCGCCTTATCCATACACACACCGGAGGCGGTCGCATCGCACCCTACAAAGGGAATGCCCGCCAGTTGCAGCAGTCCCTGAACGGTGCCGTCCTCGCCGTTCTTGCCGTGGAGCACCGGAAACACTGCGTCTAAACGAATGGTATCGCCCTTAGCGGTCACCACACCGTGCACGCTTCGATCCGGGCTGATCCAGGCAGGCACCAAGCTGGGGGAAGTGAGCCACCGGTCCTCCGGCAGCAAGTCAATATCATCATCAAACAGGAACCAACGCCCCTCTTTGGTGATCCCCAGCAAAACCAGGTTATATTTTTCTTTGTCAATGGCAGAGAGAATGCCCTTTGCCGATACGGTGCTGATGTCGTGCTCGGAGGATACGCCGCCGAACAACACACCCAATGTGATTTTATTCATGCAAAACTGCTCCTAAGTCAAAATTGATTATAATATTGTACCACAGAAGATACGCCGGCGCAACCGTCATCTTCTATTAAAATCTATGCCTTTTTAGAAAAAATATCGGCAAAACCAACCACCCTCTACCCAACTTCATAAAAAAGCGTGACAAAGGGGGCAAAAAATGCTATAATACTTTGCACCAAGTAAAAATGACCGAGTAAGGAGTGCCCATATGGAACTGAACCAGGCTTTTGCAACGCTGGAAAAGCAGCTTGCCGCCATCAATACCGAATTGCACTTTAACCGCGAGGCAGGCGCGGAGGACGCCCTGACCTTTGCCGGTGATAACGGGCTGTACCGCCTGCATTATGTAGCAGCCAAGCAGCTGCTGGAATTTGACTGCGCCTATGAGAAAGAAAACCCCCAGTGGAGCACCGTCTCCCGTTCGCTGTTTGAGCTGGACGCATTGGACGACCGCGATGTAAAGTCCGTAGCCAACGAGGTAAGTGAGGAAGTGCGCTCCCTCTTTGCTAAGAAGAAAAAGGCAGACCTGGACAAGATCAAAATGCCCAAGGCTGTATCCCGCTCCAAGGCTAAGAACGGCGTTGTCAGCTACGATGTGGACTCCCTGGCCAACCGCTTTGGCGTGCTGTACCCGGATATGAAAGACGAGATTAAGCGCAATATTGCCACCTACGGCGAGTTTCTGCCGGAGACCTTCTTTACCGAATACGGTACGCCCCGGGTGCTGGAAGTGATGCGCTCCGGCCGGGAAGCAGATATTAAAAAGCTGTTTAAGGCGCTGGGCGAGATCTACGAGGACGGTACCAACGAGGTGCAGGACATTATCGGCGTGACCATTTTGGGCGAGATGAAGAATGATCCGCAGCTGATGGAGATCGCCGACCGGTATATGACCGAGTATATGGCCGGCCCGGTGCACGAGATCAACAAGCTCACCGCCAAAAACAACCGGTGGACCAAGAAACTGAAGAACCCGCCCCCCTATAAGCCGAAAAAGCAGAACAATATGCTGCAAAACGCCCTGAACCAGCAGCAGAAATAAAGAATACAAAAATAAAGAATAATTCATGAGAGCACCCGCAGGGTGCTCTTTTTTATGTTTACATTACGGTGCGGCGGGAGCAAGCCCCCGCCCTACGAATTTATCACAGATCCGCCACAGGCAATATGGAGTCAGCGTCAACGATGTAGGGGCCGATGCCCATATCGGGTCGCACTTTTATCTGCCCACATTTTAGAATACACCTGCCAAATACTGCACACCTGTCCTGCAATTCCGCCAACATTGGCTGCAATTTGTACAATATTGTTAATGTTTTCTCAATCTATCGGCTTTTTTTACAAAAATCAGCGGTTTTGCTTGACAAAAAGATGAACAGCCGTATAATGGTATATACACGATTTGAAATCCAAAGGAGATATTGACTATGGCAAGAGTATGGAATTTTAGTGCAGGACCGTCCACCCTGCCGGAGCAGGTGTTACAAACCGCAGCCGCCGAAATGATGGACTACCAGGGCAGCGGCCAATCCGTTATGGAGATGAGCCACCGCTCCAAGACCTTTGACAAGATCATCAAAGACGCCGAGGCACTGATGCGAGAGCTGTACCAGGTGCCGGACAACTACAAGGTGCTCTTTTTGCAGGGCGGCGCTTCCGCCCAATTCTCTGCCATTCCGCTGAACTTTATGAACGGCAGCGGCAAGGCGGACTATATCATCACCGGCCAGTGGGCCAAGAAAGCCTATCAGGAGGCTCAGAAGTACGGCGATGTGCAGGCCGTGGCCTCCTCTGCAGACAAAACCTTTAGCTATATTCCCAAGACCGCAGCCGCCGACTTCCGGGACGATGCGGACTATGTGTATATTTGTATGAACAACACCATTTACGGCACGGTATATAAGGAGCTGCCGCCGGTGGGCGACAAGGTGCTCATCGCCGATGTGTCCTCCTGTGCTCTGTCCCAACCGCTGGACATCAGCAAATTCGGCATGGTGTACTTCGGTGCCCAAAAGAATGTGGCTCCCGCCGGACTGGTAGTGGCCATTATCCGGGAGGATCTGCTGGGCAACGCACGCCCCACCACCCCGGTGATGATGAACTATCAGGTACAGGCAGACGCGGACTCCCTTTACAACACGCCCCCCTGCTGGTGCATTTATATCTGCAAACTGGTACTGGAGTGGATCAAAGCGCTGGGCGGCCTGGAAGCGATGGAAAAGCGCAACCGGGAAAAGGCAAAGCTGCTGTATGACTTTCTGGATAACTCCAAGCTGTTCCACGGCACCGTGGTGCCGGAGGACCGCTCCCTGATGAATGTGCCCTTTGTCACCGGCAACGCCGATCTGGACGCCAAATTTGTTAAAGAAGCGGAAGCCGCCGGGCTGGTAAATCTGAAAGGGCACCGTACCGTGGGCGGTATGCGCGCCTCTATCTATAACGCCATGCCTTTAGAGGGCGTACAGGCGCTGGTGACCTTCATGCAAAAGTTTGAGGAGGAGAACTGCTGATGTTTCATATTCAGACCTTAAATAAAATTTCGCCGGTGGGGCTGAACAAATTTGACCCTGTCAACTACACCGTGGACGCACCGGAAACGACGCCGGACGCCATTATGGTGCGCTCCGCCTCCATGCACGATATGGAAATGCCGGAAAGCCTGCTGGCCATCGCCAGAGCCGGTGCCGGGGTCAACAACATTCCTGTGGCCGACTGCGCCCAAAAGGGCATTGTGGTGTTCAACACCCCCGGCGCCAACGCCAACGCGGTAAAAGAACTGGTGCTGTGCGGTATGCTCCTGGCCAGCCGCAAGGTAACCCGCGCCATCGACTGGTGCAAGACCATTAAGGACGAGGGCGACAATGTACCCAAAACGGTGGAAAAGGGCAAGTCCGCCTTTGCCGGTCCGGAGCTGAAGGGCAAGACCTTGGCAGTGATTGGTCTGGGCGCCATCGGCCGCCTGGTGGCCAACGCCGCCGTGGATCTGGGTATGCAGGTGATCGGCTACGACCCGTTCTTAAAGGACGCCTCTGTACTCAAGCCGGGCGTAACCGTCAACAATGATCTGGATCAGGTGTTCCCCCTGGCAGACTATATCACCGTGCATGTGCCGCTGACCCCGGACACCAAGGAGCTGATTTGTGCCGAAAGCATTGCCAAAATGAAAGATACGGTGCGCGTGATGAACTTTGCCCGTGGCGACCTGGCCAATGCGGACGATGTGGTCGAGGCTTTGGAAGAGGGCAAAATGGCCGCGTATGTTACCGACTTCCCAAGCGCTAAGCTGATTGATGTGGACGGCGTGATCGCCATTCCCCACCTGGGTGCTTCCACCCCGGAGAGCGAGGAGAACTGCGCCTCTATGGGTGCCGAAGAGCTGATTGACTTTTTGGAGCACGGCAATATTCAAAACAGCGTAAACCTGCCCACAGTGCGTATGGATCCCAACGGCGCTGCCCGCATGACCGTGGTGCACAAGAACCAGCCAAACATGATCGCCACCATTACGGACACCATCAGCAAGGACGGTATGAACATTGCCGCCTTTACCGATAAGAACCGGGGCGAGATCGCTTACAGTATTATTGATACAGACACCGCTTACAGCGCCGGCGTGGTGGCGGATATTGAAAAGATCGACGGTGTGATCCGTGTGCGCGTGATCCAGGATTGACAAAAACCCGGCGCCGCCGTATAATAGAGTTGTTCAAATCAATAAGTCAGGGGTGCCGCAAGGCTGAGATCATACCCTTTGAACCGTACGCTAGCACGCACGGCAGAGACGATTGCTTAGATATTGCAACTGTGCCCCATTCTGCGTGAATGGGGCTTTTCTTTTGACTTATTGCCACCCACCCCGGCGGGCAACCGCCAAAACACTTGGAAGGAGAGTATTTTTTATGAAAGCAAGTGTTGCCATTCAGGTTCTGCCAAAGGCAGACAACGACCAGGAACTGGTGCGTATCGTAGACGAAGTGATTGCCTACATCAAGAGCACGGGCCTGCACTGCTCCGTAGGTCCCTTTGAGACCACCATTGAGGGCGAAAGCTACGATCAGCTGATGGAGATCGTAACGCAGTGCCAAAAAGTGGCCATCAAAGCCGGTGCGCCCAGCGTATCCGCTTATGTCAAGATCGTGTACAACCCGGAAGGGGAGGTTTTGACCATTGACCAAAAAATTACAAAGCACCACCAATAAGCTGGCGCCCATTTTGGCGCTGGCGGTGATCTTAGGTATTTGGTACGCCTGCGCCGGGTTTGAAGTGGTGCCCGCCTACATGCTGCCCTCCCCTACGGATGTGTGGCTGGCGTTTGTGCACAACTTCTCCGTAATGATGTCCCAGGCCAAGGTGACCCTGCAAGAGGCGCTGTACGGACTGGCGATCGGCGTGGCACTGGCATTTATTCTGTCAGCACTGATGGATCGCTTTCACTTTTTGTATCAAGCCATCTATCCCATTCTCATCATTACCCAGACCATACCCACCATTGCCATTGCGCCGCTGCTGGTGCTGTGGATGGGCTTCGGTATGGCGCCAAAGATCACACTGGTGGTGATCACCACCTTCTTCCCCATCTCCATTGGGCTCTTAGACGGCTACCGCAGTGCGGACCCGGACGAGGTCAACCTGCTGCGGGCGATGGGTGCCAATCGACTGCAAGTGTTTTGGCACATCAAGCTGCCCTCCGCCACCGGCTCCTTTTTCTCCGGGCTGCGCATCTCCGCCTCCTATGCGGTGGTGGGCGCGGTGATCTCCGAGTGGTTAGGCGGTTTTGAGGGACTTGGGGTCTATATGACCCGGGTAAAGAAAGCTTATGCCTTTGACAAAATGTTTGCTGTCATTGTGTTCATCTCCGTCATCAGCCTGCTGCTGATGGCACTGGTGGCACTGGCGCAACGGCTGGCAATGCCCTGGGCAAACAAAGGAACAACGAAAGGAAAAGAATAAAATGAATAAAGCAAAAAAGATTTTTGCCGGCATGCTGGCCGGCGTAATGGCGCTGTCCTTTGCCGCCTGCTCCGGCGGTAAAACAGCGGACAAAACGGACACCACCGCCGCACCGGCACAGAAGACGGACATTACCGTCTGCCTGGACTGGACCCCCAACACCAACCACACCGGTATGTTCGTAGCCAAGGAAAAAGGCTACTACGAGGCCGCCGGGCTGAATGTGAGCATTGTGCAGCCGCCGGACAACAGCACCGCCACCCAGCTGTGCAGCTCCAACAAAGCGCAATTTGCCGTTGACGCACAGGACACCCTGGCGCCTGCCTTTACTTCTGACACCCCCATGGATGTGACCGCCGTGGCAGCGCTGCTGCAGCACAACTCCTCCGGCATTATCTCCAAGGCCGGCCAGGGTATGGACCGTCCCAAGGGCCTGACAGGCAACACCTACCTGACCTGGGACTCCCCCATTGATAAGGCTATGATGGAAAATATTGTCAACAAGGACGGCGGCGATTGGAGCAAGGTTAAGCAGATCCCCAACACGGTGACCGCCGAGGCGCAGGATGTGCAGCAGAACCCGGACCACGCCATTTGGGTATTCTACGGCTGGGGCGGTATCAACGCCAAGGTCAACAAAATCGATGTAGACTTCTTCTACATTAAGGACCTGAACGCCACCTTTGACTACTACACCCCGGTGCTCATCGCCAACAACACTTTCTTAAAGGAAAATCCGCAGGCTGCTAAGGCATTCCTGGCTGCCACTGCCAAGGGCTATCAGTACGCCATTGACCACCCGGATGAGGCTGCGGACATTCTCATTAAGAGCGACGATACCGGCTCTCTGAACGGCAGCGAAGAACTGGTTAAGGAAAGCCAAAAGTGGATGGCCGGTCAGTATATCAGCGACGCCAAAAAATGGGGCTACATTGACCCGGCCCGTTGGAACAACTTCTACAAGTGGCTGACGGACAACAAGCTGGTTGAGAAAGACATCAGCAGCAATGTAGGCTTTACCAACGATTACCTGGCATAAGAGATGGACATTTTATCCGCAGAAAACATTAAAAAAAGCTTTGACGAAAAGGTGATTTTGGACGGCGTAAACCTGACTTTGCAACAGGGAGAGTTACTCTCCCTGCTGGGGGTCAGCGGCGCCGGCAAGACCACCCTGTTCAACTGCATCAGCGGCATTGACCGGCCGGACAGCGGCCGGGTGGTGCTGGGCGGGCAGGACATTACCGGCCAGCCGGGCCATATCAGCTATATGCTGCAAAAGGACCTGCTGCTGCCCTACAAGAAGATCATTGACAATGTGTCCCTACCGCTGCTGCTCTCCGGCAAATCCAAAAAGGAAGCGCGGACAGAAGCCGGCAGTCACTTTGCCCAGTTCGGTTTGGAGGGCACCCAACAGCAGTACCCGGCAGAATTGTCCGGCGGTATGCGCCAGCGGGCAGCCCTGCTGCGCACCTACCTGGCCGGTGACCGCGTAGCGCTGCTGGACGAACCGTTCAGCGCCCTGGACACCATCACCAAATCCGCCATGCACCGGTGGTATCTGTCCGTGATGGAAGAGATCAAGCTGTCAACCATCTTTATCACCCATGATATTGACGAGGCGGTGCTGCTCAGCGACCGCATTCTCATTCTCAGCGGGCGACCGGGCAAGATCACCCACCAAATCACCATTGCGGAGCCGAAGCCCCGGCGGCGGGACTTTAACCTGACCCCGGAATTTTTGGATTACAAAAAGCAGGTGATTGACGCCTTGGGTGTGGTGTTATAATGCGGCAAAAGCAACCACTTGCGTAAACGGAATCAACCCATAACAAAGAAAAACGGCATTGCAACCAAAATTGCAATGCCGTTTGTTTTATTTTGCGATCCCCAGGATGGTCTCCACCTGCTGCACCTGCTCCGGTGTGGGCACAGGTACACCCTCCAGCGGGTACTCGATCCCCAGGTTTTGCCACTTAAAGAGCCCCAGCGTATGGTACGGCAGGATCTCCACCTTCTCCACAGAAGAAAGGCTGTCGATAAAGTCTTTCAACTGCTGCAACTCTGCCGGGTCATCGGTCAGACCGGGCACCAACACGCGCCGGATCCACATCGGCTTGCCGATCTCCGACAAGTAGCGAGCCATATCCAAAATATTGGCGTTGTCCCGCCCGGTGAGTTCCTTGTGCTTTTCGCTGTCCGTCTGCTTTAAGTCCAGCATCACCAGGTCCGTCACTTCCATCAGCTTTTGGAACTTAGAGAAGAACGGCTCCTTGCGGCTGAATGCAGAACCGCAGCTGTCCAGCGTGGTATGCACCCCGTGGGCCTTGGCAATGGAGAAGAACTCCGTTACAAAGTCGATTTGGAGCAGCGGCTCGCCCCCGCTAACGGTGATACCGCCGTTGGGCTGGCCTTTCTTGGTCCAGTAATTGCGATAACGATAAGCCTTATCAAACATCTGCTGTGGGGACAGGCTCATCTTTTCCGCAGCCGGATCCCAAGTCTCCGGGTTGTGGCAATATTTGCAGCGCATATTGCAGCCCTGCAAAAAGAGCACATAGCGCACCCCCGGGCCGTCTACCAGCCCGAAGGTCTCTATGGAATGAATTTTACCGATCATAAGCGATCAGCCGCTTACATTCTGTCGTGGCAGGTACGGGCAATAACATCCATCTGCTGCTCACGGGTCAGGTCAATAAACTTCACGGCGTAACCGGATACACGGATGGTGAAGTTTGCATACTCTTCCTTCTCCGGGTGCTCCATGGCGTCGATCAGCTTCTCTTTACCGAACACATTCACATTCAGGTGATGCGCGCCCTGATCGAAGTAGCCATCCATCACCTGTACCAGGTTGTTGATGCGCTCCTGCTCGTCATGGCCGATAGCGTCCGGGTTGATGGTCTGGGTGTTGGAGATACCGTCCAGTGCCCACTCATAAGGCAGCTTAGCAACGGAGTTCAGAGAGGCCAGCAGGCCGTTCTGCTCTGCGCCGTAAGCCGGGTTTGCACCGGGAGACAGCGGCTCGCCGGCCTTACGGCCGTCAGGCATAGCACCGGTTGCCTTACCATATACCACATTGGAGGTAATGGTCAGGATAGAGGTGGTGGGCTCGGAGTTACGATAGGTGTGGTGCTTCTTGATCTTAGTCAGGAAGGTCTTCAGCAGCCATACAGCGATCTCATCTGCACGGTCGTCATCGTTGCCGTAGCGGGGGAAGTCGCCGGTGGTCTCGTAGTCAACCACAATGCCGTCCTCGTTGCGGATGGTCTTAACCTTAGCGTACTTGATGGCGCTCAGGGAGTCTACCACGTGGGAGAAGCCGGCAATACCGGTGGCAAAGGTTCTGCGTACATCGGTATCGATCAGAGCCATCTCGGCAGCTTCGTAGTAATACTTATCATGCATGTACTGGATCAGGTTCAGTACATTCACATACAGATCAGCCAGCCAGTCCATCATGCGGTCATACTTCTCAATGACCTCATCATAGTCCAGGTACTCGGAAGTGATCGGCTTGTACTCGGGACCAACCTGCTGGCCGGTCTTTACATCAACACCGCCGTTGATAGCGTACAGCAGGCACTTAGCCAGGTTGGCTCTTGCGCCGAAGAACTGCATCTCTTTACCGGTCTGGGTAGCGGATACGCAGCAGCAGATGCTGTAATCGTCGCCCCATACCGGCTTCATCACATCGTCGTTCTCATACTGGATGGAGCTGGTGCGGATAGAAATGTCTGCCGCGTACTTCTTAAAGTTCTCAGGCAGAGCGGAGGAATACAGAACAGTCAGGTTCGGCTCCGGAGAGGGACCCATATTCTCCAAAGTGTGCAGGAAACGGTAGTCGTTCTTGGTAACCATGGAACGGCCGTCTACACCGATACCGCCAACTTCCAGGGTAGCCCATACCGGGTCGCCGGAAAACAGCTGGTTGTAAGAGGGAATACGGGCGAACTTCACCATACGGAACTTCATAACCAAGTGGTCGATCAATTCCTGTGCCTCGCTCTCGGTCAAAGTGCCGGCTTCCAGATCTCTCTCAATGTAGATATCCAGGAAAGTGGACACACGACCAACGCTCATCGCAGCACCGTTCTGGGTCTTAATGGCAGCCAGGTAGCCGAAGTACAGCCACTGCACAGCCTCTTTTGCATTCTTTGCGGGCTGAGAAATATCAAAGCCATACTTCTCGGCCATGACTTTCATCTCGCCCAGAGCCTTGATCTGCATAGCCAGCTCTTCTCTCTGACGGATGATGTCGTCCGTCATAGAACCGCTGCCGCAGTTGGCAAAGTCTTCCTTCTTCTGCTCGATCAGGAAGTCGATACCGTACAGAGCCACACGGCGATAATCGCCGACGATACGGCCACGGCCGTAAGTATCCGGCAGACCGGTAATGATCTTGTTGTGGCGAGCCTTCTTCATCTCGGGCGTATATGCGTCAAACACGCCCTGGTTATGCGTCTTGCAATACTCGGTGAAGATCTTGTGCAGCTCCGGATCCGGCTCATAGCCGTAAGTGGAGCAAGCCTGCTCCGCCATCTTGATACCGCCATAGGGCATAAAGGCACGCTTCAGGGGCTTGTCGGTCTGCAGACCAACCACAGCCTCCAGATCCTTCAGATCCTCACTGATGTAGCCCGGCTCATGGGCAGTAATGCCGGACACGATCTTCGTGTCCATATCCAAAACGCCGCCCTTGGCGCGCTCTTCTTTTTGCAGACCCTGCAACACGCCCCACAGCTTGTTGGTAGCGTCCGTGGGTCCTGCCAGGAAATGCTCATCTCCATCATAGGGCTTGTAGTTCTTCTGGATGAAGTCTCTTACATTGACTTCCTCTTTCCAGAGGGAACCGTCAAAGCCATTCCATTGTTCAAAATTGACCATCGTATTACCTCCTACAGTATTTGTTTGCTAAATATGAAAACTAATGACTGGCATAGTTAGAATTGCGAAAACAGACGCAATTTGGCACACCTGTCCGCAAATCGCTAATAATATACAACAAATCGTCTTGAATTTCAACCCAAATTGTATAAGTATTTTGCCCATTCCGGCTAAAGTTTTTGGGAATTTTGACCATTTGTTGTAATCATTACCAACTTGTACTCATTACAATTTGAATTATAAACGGAAAACGACCTTTTGTCAAGGGGTTTTTTCTGTTTTTTGCAGAACAACCCTCGCGGCGGCGCGCGCCTTCCTTTGATACTATTTTAACATAATTTGCTGTATTTTCCAAAATTTTTGCACGCTGTTGCGCAATTCTGCACACAGTGTAAATTATTTATGAATTCCGCCGCTGTCAGATTGACAATAAATTATCAATTCGATATACTGAACTTGCAAACGGCGAAAAAAATCGCCGAAATTTCAATCAAAAGAGGTAATTTGTTATGGCAAACAGATTTGTATTGAATGAGACCAGTTACCACGGCCCCGGTGCGATCCAGGAGATCGCCGGTGAAGTGAAAGGCCGCGGGTTCAAAAAGTGCTTTGTGTGCTCCGATCCGGACCTGATTAAATTTAATGTAACGAAGAAAGTGACCGATGTGCTGGAGAATGCCGGCATTGACTACGAGATCTACAGCAAAATCAAGGCCAACCCCACGGTGGAGAATGTGCAGACCGGCGTGGCCGCCTTTAAGGCCAGTGGTGCAGACTGCATCATCGCCATTGGCGGCGGCTCCTCTATGGACACTGCCAAAGCCATCGGTATTATCATTGAGAACCCGAAATTCAGCGATGTAATCTCCCTGGAGGGCGTGGCGCCCACCACCAAGAAGGCCGTGCCGATCATCGCCGTTCCCACCACTGCCGGTACAGCCGCCGAGGTCACCATCAACTATGTGATCACCGACACGGAGAAAAACCGCAAAATGGTGTGCGTAGATGTGCACGACATTCCCGTAGTGGCCGTTGTGGACCCGGAGATGATGGCATCCATGCCCAAGGGGCTGACCGCCGCTACCGGTATGGACGCACTAACCCACGCCATTGAGGGCTACATTACCAAGGCCGCCTGGGAAATGAGCGATATGTTCCACCTGAAAGCCATTGAGATCATCAGCAAGAACCTGCGCGGCGCCGTAGCCAACACCCCGGAGGGCCGCGAGGGCATGGCACTGGGCCAGTACATTGCCGGTATGGGCTTTTCCAATGTGGGCCTGGGCATTGTGCACTCCATGGCGCACCCGCTGGGCGCTGTGTATGACACCCCCCACGGCGTAGCCAACGCCATTATCCTGCCCACCGTGATGGCTTACAACGCACCTGCCACCGGTGAAAAATACCGGGATATTGCCAAGGCCATGGGCGTTAAGGGCGTGGACGATATGACTTTGGACCAGGCGCGTGCCGCTGCCGTGGACGCTGTAAAGCAGCTGTCCCGGGATGTGGGTATCCCCGCCGACCTGAAAGACATTGTAAAGCCGGAGGATGTGGACTTCCTGGCGCAGAGCGCTTATGACGACGCCTGCCGTCCCGGCAATCCCAGAGACACCAGCGTAGAGGAGATCAAACAATTGTATCTCTCCCTGATGTAAATCTTTTTTGCAAGACAGCCGCACCGCTTCACCATGAGCAGTGCGGCTTTTTTGCGCCCCGGCATTGTATTTCCCGATCATTTATGCTATGCTAAAGGCAATGTGAGGAAGAAAGGTGATCTACATTGACCATTTCTGACGCAATTCGCTATGTTGGCGTCAACGATACAGACATTGATTTGTTTGAAAGCCAGTACCCGGTGCCCCACGGCGTGTCCTACAACAGCTATCTGCTGCTGGACAACAAAATTGCCCTGCTGGACACGGTGGACAAACGCAAATATGACGACTGGGCCGCAAAGGTGGACGCTGTTCTGGACGGGCGCACCCCGGACTACATTGTGGTGCACCACTTAGAGCCGGACCACGCCGGCAGTCTGCAAATGACCATAGAGAAGTATCCCGAAGCCACCCTGGTGCTCAGCGCCAAGGCGCTGGCTATGCTGCCCCAGTTTTTTGACCTGCCGGCAGGCACCAAGACCCTGTCGGTGAAAGAGGGCGACACGCTGGAGCTGGGTCACCACACCTTGACCTTTGTGCTGGCACCCATGGTGCACTGGCCGGAGGTGATGGTCAGCTATGAACAAACGGAAAAGGTGCTCTTTAGCGCAGACGCCTTTGGCAAATTCGGCGCCGTAGGCACGGACGAGCCTTGGCCGGAGGAAGCCCGCCGCTACTTTATCAATATCGTTGGCAAATACGGTGCGCCGGTGCAAACCCTGCTGAAGAAAGCCGCCGCCTTGGATATTGCCACCATTTGCCCGCTGCACGGCCCGGTACTGCAAGGGGACCTGACCCCCTATCTGCACCTGTATAACACTTGGAGCAGCTATCAGCCGGAAACCCGGGGTGTGTTCATTGCCTATGCCTCCATTTACGGCAACACGAAGGCGGCTGCTCTGCTACTGGCGGAGGAACTGAAAAGCCGTGGCGTAACGGTGGAAATCGCGGACCTGAGCCGCACGGATTTGGCACAAGCAGTAGCAAAAGCGTTTCAGTACAGCCAAATGGTATGCGCCGCCCCCAGCTATGACGGCGGGGTGTTCCCGGTAATGGCGGACTTCTTGCACCACTTAAAGAGCAAGAGTTACCAAAACCGCACCGTGGCCTTGATTGAAAACGGCAGCTGGGCGCCCAGCGCCGCCCGCACCATGACCGCCCAGTTGGAGGAGATGAAAGCCATCACCCTGCTGTCAGGCACCGTCACCGTGCGCGCCGCCTTAAAGGACGCAGACCGCACCGCGCTGGCCGCACTGGCAGACGCGCTGGCGCAGTAAGGAGCAGACCATGGTTGTATATACAAACGCAGATTTCATCTCCCTGAATGAGGAGAATCTCACTTACAGTGTGCTGGTAGAGGACAAGGGCAAGATTGCCTATATCGGCTACAATACGCCCCTGTGTTACCGAGACGCCAAGGTGGTAGACCTGGGGGGCAAGGCGGTACTGCCGGCAGTAAACGACCTGATCCCGGTGGACTGCAAGGACGCCGGCTGCGCCGTACTGGCTGTGGGCGAAAGTGCCGACTTTGCCGTCTTGGACAAAAACATTCTCAAGGACCCTACCGCCTCGGTGGAAGCCGTGTACCTGAAAGGCCGCGACACCAGCAAAAGCCGCTTTCCGTTTTTTCATATCTAAAGTGTTACAGTAAAAGGCGCACACCAAAACCGGTGTGCGCCTTTTGTTTTCCATATTTGGCTATTTGCCCCCTTTACAAGGGAGCCTTATTTTTTGTCTTTTTACCGCTCCTATTTATTATTTCCCCTGCTTTTTCTTCTTATAGTGTATCAGCAGCACCACGGCCGCAAACACAGCGGCAGTGCCGAAAACTGCGCCAAAAGCAATGCCCGCAGTAGCCGGGGGCAGATATAACTTACCACCGTCCGACAAAGTGGGGGTCGCCTTTTCCGGCAATTTATACAAATCCGCACCGCTGTTTTTGCCATAGGCCACCTGCACCACGCTCACCTGGTACTTGCTCAGCTCCACCTGGAGGTCCGTGCCGGGGGTCAGCTCCGTTTGGGTGGGCGCAGTGGTATTGCTGTCCAGTTCATTGCAGGCAGACTTAAATTTGCCTTGCAGGCTTTGGACGGAAACCGCATTCGGTTTGTAGCCGTCCAGCTGCACATTCACCGTCCGATCCTTGCCGGAGGTATTCACCAGCTTAATATACAGAACCTGGTTCTCCGGGTCGCAGGTAACGGACTGGTACACCCCGTCCTGTACGGTACTGCCGCCGTCAAAAGTGGCGTGCACATACTGCGTACCCACATTGTTGGCAAAAAGCATTTGCACATAATAGGAGGGAGTGAGCACCGTTTGGCGGCTGTCAAACCAAATGAGATTCACATTCCAGCTTTGGGCATTGACCTTGGCAAAGGTGGGGGCGTAGGATGCCATATCCACCACATCGCCGTTGCGTTCCAAGCCGGTCAGGTAGCTGGCTTCTTCCACCGCTTCCCAAATGTTGCTCTTGGTCTCTATGGTGCCGATCCCGGCAGAGGTGGCGGCGTACTCGCCCACAAACACATGGGCACCGGAGCGGTCAAAGCTGTCGTAGCGATCGTTGTGGTCAAACAGGTAGCCGTCGTAGGTATAATAATGCTCGTCCACCACCGTGTCCTTAAATTCCCGGTCAATCCACGCCATATTGCCGTCGTAAGCGTCCCCCTCCAGGTAAGTGCCGGCAGAGGAGATCACAGTGATCTGCGGGTATTTCTCTTTTACCGCCTTGTAAAGCGCCTTGAAGTTGCGTTCATACACGGCGCCCCAGTTCTCATTTCCCAGACCGATATATTGCAGATTAAAGGGCTTGGCGTGGCCGTTGGCCGCCCGCAGTGCGCCCCAATAGCTGGTGGTGGCGTCGCCGTTGGCGTACTCAATCAGATCCAGTACATCCTGCACATAATTGTCCCACGCATCCGTGCCCGGGCGCAGAGCGATGGTGTCCAAATACGCCTCCCAGTCGGCGGCGCTGTTGATGTTCAGCTTTTTGATTTTGTCCGTATATTCCGCGCGGGCATCGGTATCCTTTTCGTCCAGGCCCACCTTTTTCGTCAAATACGCCTCCCACTGCGCGTCGGTCATGCGCAGTTTGGCATACGCTGCCGCGTGGTCATCATAGGCCGCTCGCGGCTGGCAGCTGAGTCCCACATTCACAATGGGCAGCGCCAACGCGTTCAGATCCGCGCACAGCTGGAAATACTCGTGATAACCCATGGCGTTGGTGTTGTTATAGTCCCGGCCGTTGTCGTCCTTCCACAGGTTCTCACTTTGCTTGCGCTCCTCCAAGGGGCCGATGGTATCTTTCCAATTGTACAGCTGATCCAGGCTGCCGCCCTCTGCCAGGCACCCGCCGGGAAAGCGGATAAACCGCGGGTGCAGATTTTGCAGCGCTGCAAACAGGTCGCTGCGCAGGGTGGTATATTTCCAGCTGTCGCTGCCGTAACCGTAGCTGCCCTGGGGCACCAGGGTGACGAAATCCAGGTATAAAGTCCCCTCACCCTCCAGCTGAAATACCAGGGCGCCATCCTTGCTGGCACTGGCGGTCAGCGGTACGGTCAGCTTGTTCCAGGCGCCGCCGGTTTTGCTCAAGTCCAGCTGCACCGCCGTCTGCTTGCCGTCGCCGCAGTCCAAATACACCTGCGCGGTGCCGGTAAAGCCGCCGGAGCGCACATAGCAGCTGAAATCATACACTTGGTCCGCCACAAAGCCCATATCCGCCGTGTTGGCTTTCTTTTTATCATATTTATCCGTCTTGTATTTATAAATCTCCGTAAAGCCCAGGTTCGTCAGGCTGCCCTTGCCGTCCACCGTCACCTTGGCGTAGGTGGGATTGTTCTTATTTAGAGGCAGATTGCCCTCGGTGGTCAGCTCCAACCCATCCGCCACCCAGCCGGTGGTAGGCGCAGAGGCGTACTCAAAGCTGTCGTTATTCACCAAATTGGACACCAAGCCCCCGTCACAGGCGTAGCTGATGTCCTCAATAAATGCACCGTACAAATGATCCGAGATGGCGGTTTGCTTGGCGTCTGCCGCCACACGCAGCACTGCCTTATCCGCTGCCTGCACCGGCAAGGCGGCGCCCAAGGTCAGTGCACCGGCCAGCAGTGCGCAAAAAATCCGTTTCATATATAGAACCCCCTCTATTTTATACCTTTATTATAGCATACCGCCCTGCCCCGGCGCAACTAAAAAAGGCCGTGCCTGCACGCAGTGTGCAATATTCTTTGTTAAATTTTATCGAACTGTTTAATGTACTTTGTCAGTATAGAACATATTAAGATTTTGTCTATTTTTCAAGCCGGTTGACAGCGCCGAACCCTTGCCGTATAATAAATCTATTAAAAAGGTAGGTATTCGCTATGGAACAGGCATTTTCCAGAACAGAATTACTCTTGGGCAGCAGCGCTCTGGAGCGGCTGGCCGCCTCGCGGGTAGCGGTATTCGGCATTGGCGGCGTAGGTGGCTATGTGTGCGAGGCTTTGGCCCGTACCGGCGTGGGGCACCTGGATCTGATCGACAGCGACACAATAGCCGTGTCCAACATCAACCGCCAGATCATCGCCACCACCAAAACCGTGGGGCAGTACAAGACGGACGCCATGGAGGCTCGAATCTTAGACATCAATCCGGCGGCCAAGATCACCAAGCACAACTGTTTCTTTTTGCCGGAAACGGCGGCGGATTTTCCCTTTAACCAATACGATTATGTGGTGGACGCAGTAGACACCATGAGCGCCAAGCTGGCGCTGGTGACCTATTGCCACGCCGCCGGCGTGCCCATCATCTGCGCCATGGGCGCCGGGAATAAGCTGGACCCCACCGGCTTTCAGGTGGCGGACCTGGCTAAAACGAAAATGGATCCGCTGGCCCGGGTCATGCGCCGGGAGCTGAAAAAGCGGGGCATTCACCACCTAAAGGTGGTCTACTCCGAAGAACCGCCTATTCCCACCGCCGGCGCCGGACAGGCGGATCCGGATCACCCCGGCCGCCGCAGCACGCCCGGCAGCGTGGCCTTTGTGCCCTCCGTGATGGGCCTGATCCTAGCCGGCGAAGTAGTCAAGGATCTGATTAAAGCGGAAAAATAAACAAGCAAAAAGCCAACCGAGCAAGACGCCCGATTGGCTTTTTTCTGTTTTGGAAACACGCCATTTATACAGGGATTGTCGGTCACTGACACCGGCAGTCAACAAAGAACTTCACTTTCACTGCTCACAGGGTCATTTTTGGTACAGTGAAACGACCCGGAACAGATTTTCATTGCACTTTACTGCAAAGCGTGGTACAGTAGGCTTGTAAGGCGGGTGGCCGTCTTGCATATATGCTTATCATTATACATTTTGTACTCCTATTTTCATTTTTTTACTTCCTTGTGTTATTTTCCTTTCTGCGGCTCGGGCAGCCACCTACCCGGGCAGCCCACACCCATGGCGGGTTGCCGCCCGCCATCTACTTTTTTACTTAGAAGCGCAGAGCTTCTAAAATGCTGATTGCGTCGTCCGGTGTTTTGCATTTCTTCAAGGCATCGGACACAAATTCAATCTACCTAACCCACAGGCCTGACCGAGCAGATCAAAACTGCCCGGCTTTTTTATACCTCGCATGACCAAGTACTGCAATAAGTACTGCAACGCCGGAGAAAAAGTGCTGCGCACCGGCAGAAATAAGTAATCGAGCACAGAGATATAAGGCACTTGCTGCGAAACAGTCCCCCGGACTGTTTCTGCCAAATGCTTCGCATTTGGAGCCTCGTGTCGCAAGTTCAAATCTTGCAAATAAACAAAAAAGGAAGCAGGACATTCCGGCTGCGCCACCGGCAGAAATGCGTAATCGAGCACAGAGATATAAGGCACTCGCTGCGAAACAGTCCCCCGGACTGTTTCTGCCAAATGCTTCGCATTTGGAGCCTCGTGTCGCAAGTTCAAATCTTGCAAATAAACAAAAAAGGAAGCAGGACATTC
>ERZ1027259.344-NODE-344-length-17787-cov-5.276562_pt1 | contig 17787 bp, 13 predicted proteins | sample MGYA00519260_ERZ1027259 | MGnify/ENA primary metagenome ERZ1027259 (study PRJEB26926, sample SAMN06164549) | human gut metagenome | biome: ENVO:00009003; feature: ENVO:2100002; material: ENVO:00002003 | host: Homo sapiens | place: USA | collected 2012 ...
GCTTCGTCGGCAGCGTCAGATGTGTATAAGAGACAGCGCCCCCCTTGTAAAGGGGGGAAAGCGGCGCAGCCGCAGGGGGGATTTTAAGCAGACGGTAGCTTGCTCCCGCGCATAATCTCTCATACACAAAACAACACCCTCGACCATTTGGTCGAGGGTGTTTTCTGCGCTTAGATTAGAACTCGAACTCTGTGCCGGGATTTTCCTTATCCGTGTCCTTTGTACTCACATCCAAGGATGTGCTTGCGGTGAACCACTCTACATCTAAAGTCGGAGTATCGTATTTCTTCATTCTATTGTCCTCCTTCTTTAGTTCACTGCGGTAACAACGCCGTTTACGCACTGATAAATATCACCATAAACCACAAAGGGTACCTGGGTGTTCATACGGGGAGTACGGTAGCTCACATACATACGCATATAATGGCTGCCCGTATCGCTGCCCTTCTTGGTCATGGTAAAGGTGCCGGAATTGGGACTGCCTGTCCAGTTGGCAACATTGCGGGACACAACCGTTTTCACATCGTCGCCGCCGCCCTTCACAAGGGTGTCCTTTCCGTTCTTAGTGGTGGAGTAAATCACACCCACCTCCAAGACGGTCACCTCCGCACCGGCAGAATAATCACAGGACAAGGTAAACTTGTTATCTGCAAAGAAGCCTACGCCATTCAATGCCGGCGTGCCGCTCTCTGCCTGCTCCTGCAAATTTTTGGGCAGATCATTTAAGCTGGCGTATGCCGTGTAAGTCGTAGCCGTTTTTGTGCTGAACAGGGTAACATTCTGCTCGTAGGAAGCCAAAGTCTCCACACCGTTTACGGTACGGGTCCAGTACGCTGCGTTGTCAGAGGTCAGCTCTAAGGGTTTGTTGATACAGAGTGCGGTGTACTGGGTAGCGCCGTTGATCAAGGCGTTTGCCGCCGTGCCGCTGTTGCTAACGGTGTACTTCACATCCACGCCGGTGGGTGTACCTCTCTGCACAATCTTCGCAACCTGACCCGCCGGAATCACATGGGTGCCTTCGCTCCAAGTCCAACCGGTAAAGGTGTACTTGGGGGAATCCTTGGCGGTAATCACTGTATCGCCCACCGTTACGGTGTTGCCCTTTACAGTTACGCTGGTGGCGCCCTCAAATGCGCCTAAAATCGTGCCAAAGTAGTCGGCAACAATCACATTGGGTCTGGTGGCAGTGGTAACCGTAATGGTGGTATCCTGCTGCACCAGCAGCGACAACTGATAATTGCACTTGGCAAGGTCAATCTTTGTATCGCCGGTTTTCGTATGCACAACGCAAACGGTATCCTGAGACTTGTAAGCAAAGAAATCCAAATGGGCAATGGTGCCGTAGTGGTACTGCGCTTTTTGCTCTCTGGTTTCAAAAGGATTGCCGTTGACGGTGCAGGCAACGGTAAAGGTGCGGCCACTCTGGGAGGACTCGCCTACATTCATATTACTCAGCAAATCCGCAGTAAAGCCGTCTACCGTAATCTGCTGCCCAGCAGGCACATTCACATAATCCTTGCCATTGTAGGCTTTATAAATGGTTCTGTCGCCGTTGGTTACCGTATTGGTAATGGCGGTACCGCTGTCCGGGAACGCGGTGCGGTCGATGGTGGCGCTGATGCTGCGGGCAGATTCATAGGCGCTGGCGTCAGCGGCAACCACAAGGCCGGAGTTTTTCAGCTGGGTTGCGGTTTCGTCAATTTTGGTTTGGGTGGTCTTTTCCGCAGAATCGGGACCTACGGTAAAGCCTGCCACATTGTTTCTGCCCTTTTCCGGATACTGCGCCAGCAGATCCGCACCGGCTTTATAGGCGTTCTCAAAGTTCTGCCAGCTGTCCACCGTGTACTTATTCTGATCCGTATCGGTTACATTGCCGGCAAAGCCCTTATCATAAGCCGCCTTGTTCTGCTCTACCACCTTTTCCAGCTCCGTAAAGTCTGCACGCTTGGTCAGGCCGGTATAGGTAGAATCCAAAACCGTGCCCACATCTTGGGTGGTCTCGTCCGTGGTCAGCAGGGTGTAATTGTTCAGGTATGCCTCTGTGTTCAGCAGCGCAGTGGTGTACTTGTCCCAAGTCTCCTTGGTGTAGTCCGTGGACACACGCACCTTGCTGACTGCCTCATTATACGGCGTACGCTCGTTGCTCTTATTGCAGACTTTCACTTGGAAGGTAATACCAAGGTTGACCCAGTTGTCAGCATAATATTTGTTAGACCAAGAGTTCTTGGTCTCTGCCTGCAACTCGGACACACCGTTCATGGTGGCCGTTGTATTTGCAAGTACATTTGTAGTGCCTGTCACTGTATGACATTGCTTATCGGCGCCAAACTCATACTCGTTAAAATACGCTGTCGGCGTTGTAAATCCTTCACCACTTAAGTAATTCAGTTTGTCATTGCTTGGGAATGCCACATCATTTGTAATATCAATGTATACATTTTTACCAGCCACTTGCACCGGTGTAATTGCAAGGTCAAAGCTGAACTGCGTACCGGAAGTATTTAGCCGCTTAATGCCCTGGTTGCTATCCGAACTCATATCATAGTAGTAATACGCTGTAACCGTATTCGCATCTTTAACATATAGTATATCGCTTTTATCGCCTATGTTTCCGCCTGCATTATTGTGATCTCCAAGTCCTCCGTATTTATCGCCAGCGTTGTTCACAAAGGAATGCCCCAAAATAGTTTCATCGCGATTATATGTAATTGCATTGGCGTCTTCAATGTTGATCGCATTGCCAATATTCTTAGTGTCAGCGGTTGTTTTACGGTCGGTATTACCATAAGAGCCCTCAGCTACGAATATCAGCGCATTTAAATTGATGCTATTCGCCCAGTTACCCCAAATTTGTTGCGCACCGTAGGCATGTCCTGCTACCGGGTTGGAAGCCACATACAGCTTATCGGTTTGGGTCCAAATATTGCCGTCTGCATCTGCAAGACTCGTTTCAATGGTAACCGTCTCGCCCTTGTTATAATTTGCATACTCGGCAGTATCTGCAATATGCAAAGTGCCGCTGAGCTTACCGTTCGCATACTTAATATCCGCAGCGGAATCCTCCACGCACTTTATGCCGGTAATGGTATAACGACTGTCGTTGACCTTGTAATGGGTCTCTTTTTCGCCGGCCTGGGAACCGTCGGAAATCAAAGAACCGCAATACATATACGGCTGCCCCTTACCGGAAGCGTCACCGTGGGTATAAATCACCGGGTCATACTTAACCACACCGGTCACAGCCAAGTCGCCGTCCACAACCGTAATATTATAAGTATTCAGCCCTGCCTGTACCACAGCGTTGCCTACAGCATTGGCAGTAACGGTAACATTGTAACCGTCAATGGTGCTGCCGCCGTTTGCCTTTAAGCAATGGGCATACATATTGCTGGTTGAAGTAGAGGGATTCAGCAGGAAATAGCCGTCCGTACCGTGATAGACAATCAAATATTCCTCGCCGTCATCCACGGTATTCACCTGAATATAGCCGGGCAGCTCCGTGCTGCCGGACTCGCCGGTGCGGATTCTGCGGTACAGCTGGAAGGTGGTGGCTTTCAGCACTTCTTCTTCTGTTTTGGTATCCTTATCTTTACCCTCAAAGTCCCAACGCTCAAAGTGGTTCACCACATTGCCCTTGGAATCCTTTTCCATAAAATACAGGCCGTAATGACCATCCTGCAACAGCTGGAAGCCGCCGTCTACTGCACGCAATGTAACATTGGCAGGCGTAGACGCACCTGGATAGCCGGCCTTACCGTTTGTACCCACACTTAAGTACATACCTGCGTGGGCAATGGTGTACTCTGTACCGGTAGAGGTAAAGGTGTACAAAGCACGCTTTGCAGAAACGGAATCGCCACTGTAATTGGCGTCCGTTGCCTTATTGGCAGTGGCACCGGGTACTTCCTTCGCAGCAGACAAAGACACAATATCGCTTGCAGAGTTATTCACATTCTGCGCAGAGAAGGTTAAGGTCTTCTTCTGACCCACATTCATCTGAATATCCGCTGTGGTGGGAACATCCACATCCATACCGGTGAGGGATTGGATATCAAAAACTTTATAGGTAAAGTCACAGGCATCCGTCTCGTACAAATCTGCCACGCTGCCGTCTTTCAGCACCGTCAAGCAAGAGTACGCAAAGGTTGCGCCCTCTGCGGTAATGGTCTTTTTGGCATATTCGGTAGAAACAGTATTGTCGTCATTCAGCAGCAAGGTAAAGATGGCACCGGTTTTACGACCCTCTGTTGAGGAGGGAGAGGAAACCAAGATGGCGCGCTTACCGTCAATCAGATAGGGATACATAATGGCAGACAGCTGGCAGTTACCCCAAATGTCAATACCAGTATCTACCACATCGCCCCATCTGTAAAGAGAGCCGGTCCAAGTGGCGTCGCAGTACATAATCTTTTTCTTACCGTTACGGTAGAAGCAGCGCACCACGCCGTTACCTAAATCTACAAGCTGCGCCTCACTGGACCAACCGCTGCCGCCAAAAGAGGACGTGCTGGTAAAGTTCGCCGTACGGCTCCAGGTCTTGCCCTGGTCTTTACTGTAAATAAAGCTGGTTGCCTGAGAAGCGTCGCCGGAGCCCCAAGCATTGTCGCCGTAAACATAAACCGGCATACAAATGGTGCCGTCATCCGTGACGACGGCACGGCCGGGACCAGCGCCCAAGAACTTCTCGCCGCTCTTTCTGGCATTCACAAGAGAGGGCGCGCTCCAGGTTTTGCCGCCGTCCGTGGAAGTACGGAAAAACAGGTACTGGCACTTCTTGGCCTGGAACTCACAGTTAGAATACCAAACGCAGCCAACATAAGCGTCATGCTTAAACAGCTCAAATTCGCCGTTTACCTTATAGCCGCTGACGACCGTGCTGTCGCTGGTTCTATAAATGCTGGCATAGCCGTCGGCACCTACCGCGCCCACATAATAGTCATAGTCGCCGCCGTTACGAGCAAGCAGCAGACGACCCTGACTGTCCAAACCGGTATCCTTAGAAGGCTGTGCGTTCGCAGAAGTGCCGTTAATAGCAACACCGGAAGCAAAGAAGGTAGACAGCATATACAGGGTCTTGCCGTCAGTTGCAATATTGCTGTCGCAATAACTGGTAGACGCCTTACTAAACACATTGCCGTTATCGCCGTAATAGCCGGCCCATGTGTAAGACCAAGTGTCGCCGTTATCCGTAGAACGCGCGGTGATCACATCGTTGCCGCCGCCGTCCATACCGCCGTCCCAACGGGCGTCAGCAGCTGCAACGACAGTACCGTCATCCAGGGTAACCATACTGGGAATACGGTACCAATGAGACGGATTATCGCTGACAAAGGGACGACCCTGAGTCGTACCGTCTGCCGGCTTACTTGCCTCGCTGCTGCCGGCTGCCATCGCGGTGGTCACCGGAAATGCGGTAAGCACCATGAGAATGGCCATCAGCACAGCTGTCCATTTTTTTGCCATAAAGATTCACGCTCCATTTTGTGCAGCGCACCTGCGCCGCAAGATATAAAAGCAGGAGAAATGGGCATAATTCACCCACTCCTCCTTTTTCCATTGGGTATTATATATTTTAATATATGGAATGTCAACTCATTTTTACAAAATACAAGCTTTTTTAGAACGAATGGACATTTAATGAAGCAGTGGTGATTAAAACAGGGGTGCACCCTACCGGCCGCAGGGGAATTCTGTAATTCAAGCACCTTCTTAACCACAAAAAAAGCACCCAATCGGGTGCTTTTTTGATGCCTTTATGATTCCGCACGATCCCATTCCGTCAACAGCTCGATGGACTGAATTTTGCCGTGAAACGGCTCCAAGCGGTTATAATTGCCGTTGACCCCTGCGGGGATCTTGGTGCGGTCCACATAGAACTCCACCACATCCTTATTTTTCTTGGCGTACTGGTGCTTTTTGTCCGTATGGCGGTTGGATTTGGTATCACACAAAATGATCTTAAAGGTTTTGCCGGTGTCCAGGGTGACCTTATATTTGGTGCCCTTGGTGGTGCCGTAAAAGGTGCCCAGGGCGGCGCAATAATATTCCCCTACCATACGAATACCGGTGGTCTCGTCGGTGATGGTCTTGTAGGTGACGCCCCGGTAGGTGCCGGAATTCAGCACCGCATAGGCAGGCGATGTTTTATCAGTTACCGCATCATAATAAGCGTAGGTTTTGCAGGCACCGGAGACTTTCGGCAGCTTCAGGGTCTTGGTGGTTTTCACCGTCACCGGATCGGAAAAGCGGCTTTTGGTCTTGGCTTCTCTGTTTTCCACCACGCCGCGAATCTTGTAAGAATACACGGTCTTGGGCGACACATCTATATCGGTAAAAGTGCGCTTTTTGCCGCTGATTTTGGCGATTTTTTTGTACTTGCCGTTCTTCTCCGCACGGTACAGTTCGTAGTAGGCCGGAGAATGCTTGGTGCTCCATTTCAGGGTCACCTCTGTGGCGCCTGAAACAGACAGCTCCATTTTACTGGCAGAGGGTCGAGTATAAAAATCCGTCTCCCCCACGGTGCTCTCCTGGAGACCGTCGCTGCCGGGCACAGTGATCTTGAATTTATAGAACATGGCCGGGGTCAGGTCCGTCAATTCCACCGTATTTACCCGCACCTGCGTACGCAGACTCCAGCTTTTGAGAATGTAATCATACTGGTACACATTGTAGATGGCAAAGGGACTGCCGCTGTCCCAGGACAGGGTGGCATGCTTGCCGGTCAGGTCGGTGACCTTGATTTTGGCGTGTACCGCGTTCGTCTGCTGCTCGGTATTCATAATGTTCACCGGCAAGGCAGGACCGGGCGCAATCTGGGTCTGCGCCGTAGCGGCGGCAACAGGCGAAGCCAGTGCCGGCGCGGTGCTGCCCAGGATCAGGCAAGCGCTAACGGCAGCCGCAGCCAATTTCTTTTTCTGAATAGAAATAAAAGTTCCCCCTTTGAGCGATTACTCAAACGCATAACATTATACGCCATTTGAAGAAAAAATGCAAGTTTGGCAAAATCGGAGGGTCACAACCACACCAAATTCGGCGACCCTAACAGTGGGAGCAAGCCCCCGTCCCATAAAGAGAATAATGGCTCCCCTTGCACACAAGAGGAGCCGAAAAGCAGTGATATTATTTACCAAAGAAGAACACAGAGGAAGCGATCAAATACTGTCCGGCGTAGTAGGTAAAGTGGTTCAGGAACAGCCAAATGCTGCCGTCAAACCCGCGACCGAAATAGGTATTGCTGAGAATCGCGTCCGAAATGGTAAAGAGCGTGGCGCCGATGGCCATTAGAATCATGGACTTTTCGCCGGTAGTAAAGGCGGCGAAAATAGCGGTGACATTGGTCATGATCAAAAAGCACACATAAAAGAATACAATGCGGCGATACTTGCCAAAATGCACCCGCATTATATTGGCTGTGGCAATTTGAGCCACGCCGACGACAACGGCAATACCTGCGCTGATCAGAACCTTCCACCAATCCAGCTTGGTAAAATGGATCAAGGCCGCGGTATAAAACACATGACCGATCAGAAAGAAGATAAAGCCGCCTTTTAGATAATTATTGGCGTCCTTTTTGTAAACCCCTTTCAAATCCAACAGAATGTCGCCCACAAGTCCCAAGGCGCCGCCCATAATGATCAGCGAGCCATACTGGGCAGCATTGGTGTAATTCTCGATCACAGCAAACACCGCCGACAGCATAAAGAACAGACTGGACACGGATTTGAAAATCAGGTTTCGAACAGAGTTCCCCCCGGAGCGGACAAAGACGAAGGCCAACGAAACGGCCACGCCGATGCCCATAGCAATGTAATAAGTCATTATGAATCCCCCTTATTGATTTGACAACTTACGCATTTGCTTGGCTTTCCTCCAGTATAGCACAATTAGGGGTAGGTCTGCAAGTAGCCAGGCCACAGGACCGGCAAAACAGACAGCTTTGAACCCAAACAGCGGTGTAAAAAGATACGAAACGGTGATTCTGCCTATTAACTCTCCGGCGCCTGCCACTGCATTTGCGTAGGTACAGCCCAGCCCCTGCAGGGTATTACGCAGCACAAACAGTACGCTGACCAAGCTGTAACACAGGGAGATGGCAAACAGGTATTCTTTTGCAGCGTACACAATTTGGCTGTTATAATCCGTCATAAACAGACCCACGATCTGCTCTCCGCCGAAAAAGAGTACCAGGGAGCAGAGAACAGACAACCCCAGATCCACCACAAACACCTTGCGCACGGTGGTGAGAATGCGCCGATACTGCCCGGCGCCATAATTCTGGGCCACAAAGGTAGACGCGGCCACCGCCAGATTGCTCATAGGAATATTGGTGATGCTTTCCGCCCGACCGGCGGCAGTAAACGCCGCCACCACATTGGCGCCAAAGCCGTTCACGGCGCTTTGCAAAATCATAGAGCCGATACTTGTAATGGTAAACTGCAAGGACACCGGAATGCCCAGCGCCAACTGGCGGCGGGTACGCTTAGCGGTAGGTACCAGCATACGCGCTTTCAGCTGCAAAACCGGTATGCCCCGGAACACATAAATCCCAGCAGACACAGCTGCCACGATTTGAGAGATCAAAGTTGCCCAAGCGGCACCTGCCACGCCCCAACCGAAATGTGCCACAAAAAGCAGATCCAGCACCAAATTAACAGCCACGCTGATGAGCAAAAACAACAGGGGCTTTTTGCTGTCCCCAACGCTACGGGCAATACCGGTAAAAACATTGTAAAGCAGCTGTGCCGGCACACCCAGATACATAATTGCCGCGTACTGCACAGACAGGTCATAGATCTCTTTCGGGGTATGGATCCACCCCAGCATCGGATGCAGAACCAGCAGCGCCAGCGCAGAAAACAGCACACCTGTAATCAGCGACAAACCGATACCGTTACCGGCCTGGCGATTGGTTTCCTCTTGATCCCCGGCACCAAAGCACTGCGCCACCGGTATGGTAAAGCCGGCGGTAAGTCCGAATGCAGCGCCGATGGCAAAACTGCTGATGGGCGCAATATTACCCACGGCGGCCAGCGCGTTTGTAGACACATAGCGCCCAACAATAATATTATCCACCATATTATAGGTGTATTGCAAAAGGGAGCTGAGCATAATCGGCAGCGAAAACAGAACGATCTGCTTCATCGGTCTGCCGTGTATAAAATCAGTGGTCATCTTCTACCTCAAAAAATTGGCGATAAGCCGTAGGCAGCGCATAGTCCCGCCGCACTTCCTCCAACGGCACCCAGGTGTAACTCCCGGCGGCCTCTCGCACGGTCATATAATAGCAGCGCATATCCCAGTGAATATGCGTGAAAACATGATTTGCATGTACGATCTTTTGCAATTCCAGCGGCTCCAAACCAACATTTTGCAAGTAAGCAATGGCTGACCCCTCGTTCAAAAAGTCGTCTGTATCGGGCAACTGCCACAGACCGGACAACAGCCCTTTATCGCCTCGTTTGGAAAGGGCCACTCTGTCCCCGCAGATCAAAAAAAACACCGTACGGTTTTGGTGCCGCTTTGCCCGCTTAGGCAACTTGACCGGAAAATCCGTCTGGCTACCGGAAGTATTGGCGGCACACACATCGCCTAAGGGACAAACCGAACACTTCGGCGATTTTGGTGTACAAACGCAGGCGCCCAATTCCATCAGCGCTTGCGTGAAAGTACCGCAAGCCCCTGCCGGGTACACCTGCTCCAGATCTGCTTTGATCCGGGCTTTTGTGGTCTGCAAGTCAATGGGAGCCGCATTTTCCGTAAAACGGGTAATCACCCGCAGCACATTGCCGTCTACCGCCGCCACCGGGCAATCAAAGCAGATGGACGCCACCGCGCCGGCGGTATACGGCCCAATTCCCGGCAGCGCCAGCCAGCCGTCATAATCCGTAGGGAATTCACCGTGCAGGTCATTGACGATCACCCGGGCGCACTTTTGCAGATTACGGGCGCGATTATAATACCCAAGACCTTCCCACAATTTGAGCAGCTTGTCTTCCTCTGCGGCAGCCAAATCCTCCACCGTAGGCAAAGCGGCAAGAAAGCGCAAATAGTAGTTCCAAACCGCCTCTACTCGGGTTTGTTGCAGCATAATTTCCGACAACCACACATGGTACGGCCGGCGATCCTGCCGCCAAGGCAGCGGGCGGGCGTTCTGGGCAAACCAGGGCAGCAGCCGGGTAGGCAATATAGACAATGGGTTCTGCAAGCAGACACCCCCTTTTTGATCTTTGCAAGTAGTATAGCACACCCCCGACCTTACGGCAAGGCAAAAAAGCAACTTGTACCACTTGGAAATTGCAGCCTTTTATGGTATAGTGGAAGCAGAAAGGTAGGTAACCGGGATGGCTAAGCGGATCGGCAGCGTAGATATACTCAAGGCACTGGGCATTTGCTCGGTGATCCTGTACCATACGGAGGCACTGCCAACCGTGGTGAACGGCTGGATCGGATCCTACTTTATGCCGCTGTTTTTCTTTGCTTCCGGGCTGACTTTCAGCGCCAAGCAGCGTAAATTCGGTGCTTTTCTAAAGAAGAAATGCGTCTATCTGCTTCTGCCCTATTTGCTGTATTTGGTGTGCTGCGCTGCAGTAGGCGTGGCCAAACAAGTGATAAGAGGCGTAGCATTTCCGGTCAAATCGTTCTTGCTGGGCGCTGTCAGCGGACTGCCGAATATGAATGAATACACCGGCAGAGCTTGGTTTATCTACTGCTTTTTTGTGGCGGAGATACTGTTTTACTTCTTGCTGAAATGGACAAAAGGCAAGCGCACGCCGCTGTTTCTGGCTGCGCTGATTTCTCTGCTTGCCGGATATACCTATGCGCACTTTTTCCGTGACTCCGCCGCGATGTTTTGGCGCTACACAGACGGCATGGTGGCTGTGTTCTTTATGGCCGTAGGGTATTTGCTGCGAGAAAGTGTGTTAAAATTAAAAGCACCCGGTTTACTATTCATAGTGCCATCTGTTGGTTTTGGGTTGCTCAATTTGCACATCAACGGCCACGGGCTGGTGATGGCATATTCTTACTATGGCGAGCTGGTGCCCATGGTGGTAAGTGCGCTTAGCGGCTGTCTGTTCTTTGCGGCATTGTCAAACTGCCTGCAAAGCCGCTATTTGGAGTATTTGGGGCGGAACACACTGTTTATTTATCTTTTTCACTTCTTCCTCTGGGCATACCCCCTGCCCCGTTTGCTGGGCAAAGTGATGACCGTGGGCACTGCTGCATACAATTGGCTCTACGCCTTGCTGCTCTTTGCGGAGGTGCTGGTAATCTTTAGCCTTTTGATTCCTGTTTATAATCGGATCATGCAGCCCTTGCAGCGCCTCTTGTTAGGCAAAAAGAATGAAAAATAGCGCAAATTCTCTATTGACACGCCCTGCCAATTCTGCTACACTATGAGTGTTGATATTCCTCAATAGCTCAGTTGGTAGAGCATGCGGCTGTTAACCGCAGGGTCGTTGGTTCGAGTCCAACTTGGGGAGCCAAAGAAAAGCCGATACGCTTCTGCGTATCGGCTTTTCTTTCACTATTTATTGACTCGAACCAACGACAAGCTGCTCCAAATTTGTCGAAGACAAATTTGGAAGAAACAGTCCGGTGGACTGTTTCGTAGCAGGTTGCGCAACCTTGGGGCGATTATTTCATATTCATTAGCGGAAATCAGCGGCTCGATGAGAGCATTGAGCACTACACGGTATCATACACTTCTTTGTAGAGTGCAGTGCCCTCACCCCACCGGCACCATAGGACACTAAAAATGATACAATTTTTAGTGTCCTGTTTTTTGTCTCTTCAGCAAAGAAATAAATCCTCGGTTTAACCAGAGGGGAATAGAAATAATTGAAGCAGAAAGAATTGACTTGGTTATATATATTTGATAAAGTAAAATAGAAAAGACATTTTATGGAGTTAACAATATGATTTCAATAGAAGAATACAAACAAAACCCGTGCGAAGCTTTGTCAATTCCATATTGGAAAGCAACTGATATAATTATTCCTGATAATGTAAAAATCATTCATAACAAAAATTTTGATGAAACTTTATTAGAAAAATACAGTGATAAACAATACTTTAGGTTAATTCACAGACTAAATTATGTTCCTGACTTTTCAAATAATGATTTCACCTATAAAATGTTGTCAAAAGAAAAAACAAATGAAATTGCGGATATGATAAACGCTTCATATTCGCACACTGATGTATTTGTTTCTGCCGACTATATAAAAGGTCTTACTGAAGCAAAGGTATATTTCCCGGAGCTATGGATTGGTGCCTTTGATAACTCTAGATTAGTAGGCTCGATTATATGTGATTTAGATACGAAGATTGGTGAAGGTATTATTGAGTGGTTACAGATTTTGCCGGAATATAGAGGGAAAGGAATTGCTTCTGTACTTGTATGCAAAGCATTAAATATATTAAAACTAAATGCAGATTTTGCAACTGTATCAGGCGAATGCGATAACATTACAAACCCTGAAAGTGTTTACCGCAAATGTGGATTTATTGGCAATGATATTTGGCATATATTGACAAAACGCTGATGAAAACGATAAATTGATAGAATTGTAATAGTCACAATGTATCAAATAAGAACAATAAATACATACCTATTGGCGTCTTTTATCTTGCGACCTTGCAAGGCTGAACACTGAAAATCAGGAAAATTAATTATAATTGTTCTATAATGTAATCACACAGAAAGGAGAGAGAGATAGAATGGACTGGTTAACCGGAATACAAAATGCGATTAACTACATTGAGGAGCATCTGACAGAAGAAATCAACTATGATGAAGTTGCAAAGAAAGCAGCTTGCTCAAGTTTCTACTTTCAAAGAATTTTCGGTATTCTATGTGGAATAACTCTTGGAGATTATATCCGCAACAGACGGCTCACGCTTGCCGGAAATGAGTTGAGCGCAACTAAAAACAAAGTGATTGATATCGCTTTGAAATACGGCTATGAAAGCCCCGAAAGTTTTACAAGAGCCTTTTCAAAATTTCACGGAATTACGCCTTCCGATGCAAAGAAAGACGGTTCTAAGCTCAAATCTTTTTCTCGACTCTCCGTGAAAATTATATTAAACGGAGGTAATATAATGAATTACAAAATTATTGAAAAAGACGCCTTTGACATTATTGAAAAAGTAGAAGCACACACTGTTGAGAATTCGGAAAATGCAAAAAGCATTCCCGACTTTTGGACAAGATCGCACAATGACGGTACAATAAAAAAACTGTTTGATACTACAAATGACAGAACCTACATATTCGGTATATGTTACGGAAACTTGCCGAAAAATGCAAAGACATTTGATTATTCTATTGCTGCGAAATGCGATAAGAACACAGTAGTGCCAAAAGGTTTTAGAAAGAGCACAATTCCTGCAAGGACTTGGGCAATATTTAAGTGTAAAGGTCCAATGCCTAATGCTATTCAAGATATGTGGCATAAGATTGTTTCGGAGTTCTTTCCTTCATCAGGTTATCAGCCTACCTATGAAATGGATATAGAAGCATATACCGAAGGAAATATGGGCAGCCCTGATTATCGCAGTGAGATTTGGGTTCCCGTAATTAAAAAGTATTGATGGTAGCATATATTTTTAATTGTTAAATATATTTTGAGGTGGTCATATTTTTAAGCGCAGGGTCACATTTTTGGACAGGTGGTCACATTGTATCAAATATGCTGTACAAAGACAAGAAAACGCAGGCATACAAACGGAGCGCCAACTGTATAATCCCCCAAAAATCTGCATACACTTCTATCGGTGATTGTATGAGAAACAAAACCGGGCTGCAATGGTGCGGATTTGCCTTTGTGAGCATTGTGGGCACCTTGTGGCACTTTATCTACCAATGGACCGGAGACAACCGCCTGGTGGCGCTGGTGTGCCCGGTAAACGAAAGCCCCTGGGAGCATCTTAAACTTTTATGGTTTCCCTTTCTCCTGTGGTGCCTAATCAACCTGCGCAGCACCATGGGACAATCGGGCGCTTGGGCGCGCCACTGTGTGGGCGCCATTACCGGCATTGGAGTAATCACAGCCTTGTTCTTCACCTATAAGGGGATCATCGGCAGGGATGTTATGGCGCTGGATATTATGTCCTTTATCCTGGGCGTAGGCAACGCTTTTTGGATAGACGCTTTGCTGACACGCAACGGCAAACTACAAGGAAAAAGCGCACAAACCGCAGGTGTTTTCCTACTCCTGGCAGTCAGTGCGCTGTTTATGTTATTTACTTTTTACCCGCCGAAAATCCCCTGGTTCTTAGACGAACAAAGCGGGATCTACGGCATTTAGCCCTCTGCCAGTCGGCGATAGATGGCAGGCAAGTTTTTACCCACATCTTCCGGACAATGCGCGTCTGACCCGGCAGAGAACTGCACGCCGCAAGCCTTGGCGACAGCCAAAAAATCCGGGTGCAGCCCCGGTCCCTTGGCGCCGTTCATCTCCAGCAGCATACCCTGTGCCTTTACCTTTTGGCACAGGGTTTTATACTGCTCCTTTAAGTTGAAATCCGGTGCAAATCCGAAACAGCGGATCAGGTCCGGGTGGGCCAGAATATCAAAAATTCCGCTGTCTGCCGCCTGGTTTTGCAATTCAAAATACCGGCGGTACAAGGCGTTTACATCCCTGCCCTGCCACTGGTTCTTCCGCTGGTTAAAGGTCCAGTTGTCGATCCAGTGGACGCTGCCCAGCAGCAGGTCAAAATAGCCATCCCGGGTTACCTGCTCGATCACATCCGCGTGTTGGGGAAAATAACAGATTTCCAGCCCCAGCTTGATCTTCACCGGGTAATTCTTTGCCCGCAGTCTATCGCCAAAGCGCTTGAATTCGTCCAAATGGCGGGCGGTCTGCACTTTTTCGTCAAACCAATGTCGCTGATAATCGTTGTACGCCCGCGCCTGTGCAAAGGTGGGGTGGAACTCAAAAAAGCGCACCGAGTGCTCTAACATGCAGATCTCGCTAATTCCCTGCTTTTCCGCCCGACGGACAAACTGCTCCGCCCACTCTACGGTGTACGGACCCCGCTCCAGGTGAATGTGCCAGTCCCGCATCAAGCCTTGGCCTCTCCCTCTGCCAAATACACATTGGCCTCAAAGGGCATCAGCACATCCCGGTGGTCGTGGTAGTTGGAATACAAGCGTTCGAAAGCAACCGGGTCACAAGGACGATTTTGCCGCTTTCCGGTCAGATTCAGCTCCACAAAGAAAGTGTTGCCGTCCAAGGTGCGCTTGTAGCAAACCACATTCTTATCCTCCGGGCACAATTGGGTAAACTCGCCGTACACCAGCGCCGGATTGGCGTGGCGCAGAGCAATCAGCCGCTTAAAGTCATTGAGCACGCTGTCCGGCACCTTTGCCTCATCGGCAGCGTTCACGCGCACGGCATTCTTGTTGATTCCGATCCAAGGGGTGCCGTCGGTAAACCCGGCGCCCGGCTCTGCCGTCCACTGCATTGGGGTTCGGCCGTGGTCCCGAGAGCCGCCGTTAATGATCCGCAGCGCTTTCTCCGGCTTTTTGCCCTTGGCCACCAGCTTATTATAAAAATTGATGCTCTCCACATCCCGCACATCATCCATACTGTCAAAATGGGTGTTGGTCATACCCAGCTCCTGACCCTGAAAAATAAAGGGACTGCCTTTTAAGGTCATTTCCAGCACGGCGCACAGCTTGGCGATCTCCGGGGTGTATGTATCCGTTGGGTCCACTTTAGATGTCACCCGGGGATTGTCGTGATTCTCAAACAGCAGCGTAGGCCAGCAGTGATTGGTGTACTCCACCTGCCACTTGAGTATGGTCTTTACCGCCTTGCGCAGATCATACTGGTACTCGTCAAAGCGCATATGCCCCGCATTATCCAAGTGGTCAAAGTTAAACACCATAGACAGCTCCTGGCGGGTATCTGCCGTTGTCAGCTTGGCCGTCTCAATACCTAAACCGCCGCACTCGCCAACGGTCACATATTCCTTGTCCCCGCGACCAAAGCAGTTGCGGTTCATCTCGTGCAAATACGCGTGCAGGCAGGGACCGTAGAAGTAAAATTCTGCCCCGCAAAAGCCCAGCGTCTTGCCCACCACCGGGTCTCCGTCCGGCAAACTGGGCCACTTGGAGATAAAGTTGATCACATCCATACGGAAGCCGTCAATGCCCTTGTCCAGCCACCAGTTGATCATCTTATAAATATCGTGGCGTACCGCCGGATTCTCCCAATTCAGGTCCATCTGCTTTTTGGAAAAAGCGTGCATAGCCCAACTGTCCACCGCTTCATAATAATTCCAGGCAGAACCGGAGAACAGGCTCTCCCAGTTGTTAGGTGGGGTGTGGCTGCCGTCGTCCCGGCGCCAAATATAATACTGATGGTACTTATTATGCCGGTCCTGCTTGGCGGCCTCAAACCAGGGGTGCTCGTCAGAAGTATGGTTCACCACCAGGTCCATAATCAGCCGCATGCCCCGCTTATGAACTTCATTAAGCAGACGGTCAAAATCCGCCATGGTGCCAAAGTCGTCCATAATATCGTAGTAGTCGGAAATATCGTAGCCGTTATCGTCATTGGGGCTTTTATACATGGGGCTGCACCAAATGCAGTCCACCCCCAGGTCCTTAAGATAATCCAGCTTTTCGATAATGCCGTTAATGTCGCCGATACCGTCACCGTTGGAATCCTTAAAAGAGCGCGGATAAATTTGGTAAAACACAGCCTCTTTCCACCACTGTGGCGTAATGGGGCTGTCGTCCGGCGCAATAATGGCGTTGCTCTCGCTGTTCAGCAGATCGCAGAACATCTGCACCGTGCTCTTTTTGATCACGCCACCGGTAAGTGGGCTGAGTGCTTTCACTTTCAGCTTAGACAATGCGGAGCGCTCAAAATCTTCCGGCTTAAAGCCGAAGTTCAGCAGCACTTTTTCCAGCAAATCCCGACCCAGCGGATTTTGAATCACCTGGGCCAAACTGCTGTTTGGTGTAATGGTTTGCATAAGTCAGTTCCCCCTTATATTACTCGCAGCAGTGCCGGTACGGCAGGCACTCTGCAAAATGACTTAATTGTGGCCGCGCTTAAAGCGTTTTTTGCCCTCCTCACGGAAGGCGTCCAGCCCGCCGGAACGGTCATACAGACCGGCGGCCTCCAGACAAATATCCAGCGACAGATTGATACAAGCCTCACTGATATTATCCGGCGTGTCCAGCCGGGTGTGGTAGTATGTACGCGGGTCATGGTTCACCCCGCAAAAGCCGGCGGCCTCCAACCCGTAGCGGCTAAAGCCCTCAGCGTCAATGGCGCCGGGATATAAGTCGGTCTCTCGCATTTCAATGCCGCAGTTCTCCCCGGCCTCATAAATCAGCTCACCTACGGCATTGGAATTCTTTTGAGTACCGGTACAGCCGCTGGTGTAAATCTGCAACTGTTCAATCTCCCGCATGGTGTCCATGACGATAAATACCGTTTCCACCTGCTGAAGTTCCCTCTTGTGCCGCTTGGCATAGGCCAGGGCTCCCCGCAGTCCTGCCTCTTCCGAGCCGGTGAGCAGCGCACACACCTCCGTGTGCTCAAATCGAATATCTTGCTCTGCCATCTCTCGCAGAACACCCATAGCGATAAAATCCGCACTTAAATTGTCGTTCGCACCGTCAACCACCACACGCCAGTTGATAAAAAAGAGAATGGCAACAAAAAACGGCACCAACACCAACTCCAGCACCCCCATCACCAGCCAAAAGGCCGAGGTGTAACCGCTGTCTCTTATACACATCTGACGCTGCCGACGAAGCTAGAA
>ERZ1027259.351-NODE-351-length-17617-cov-6.530691_pt1 | contig 17617 bp, 16 predicted proteins | sample MGYA00519260_ERZ1027259 | MGnify/ENA primary metagenome ERZ1027259 (study PRJEB26926, sample SAMN06164549) | human gut metagenome | biome: ENVO:00009003; feature: ENVO:2100002; material: ENVO:00002003 | host: Homo sapiens | place: USA | collected 2012 ...
TCGCCTCGTGTTCCGTATACAAGGCTGACTTCATTTCCATAATAGTTGTCATATACTGGAATAATTCTGACCTCAAGACTTTTACCAGCGCTGTCTTCCGGAATATTCACAATGTGCCAGCAGCTTCCCGGTGACTTCATAAAGCTGGGAGCATCTTCTTCATTTCCGTATTCGTATATTTTTTCTCCGTCCAGCCACACTTCTGCAATGGTGTGTGTGGTTTTAAATAAGATTGATCTGGGATCATCGAAGTCTTCGGGCAGAGCAATATTCTCTGATTTGATTTCTCCTTCTGCCAGTTCTTTTGTTTCGCACTGGATCGTATTATCCCAGAACAATTTTTCCCTGGTCGTACTCTGGCTGAAAATCCAACCTGAAAAACAAATGGCGAATATCCCAAATGCAAACAGAATAATCCATAGTTTTTTTTCTATTTTCATAGTCTCTCCCTTATCCAATATATCTGTATTCTGAGATATATCCAACAGTCAAACGGATAATATCAGATATTTTCTATATTTCGTACTTTCCATTGTATCACAGATTTCTGAATAATTGTTAGTGCTTTTTGACACTTTCTTTATTTTTAAAACACAAAATTTTACGGCATTTTGAGTAAGAAATCAAAAAGCAGAAATGCCTTTCACGAATAAAATCGCTTCAGACATTTCTGCTCTATCTGCTGTCCTGTCTGATATACTTCAGACACAGGATAAATATACAATTTGGGGATAACGGTCTGCGTATTCTTTTTCCAGGCCGCATCTTTCCAGAAGTTCTTCCACTTTTCTCCGGGTTTCAGTACGGCTTATCCCCATATTTCTCAGGCTTTCTCCGATTCCGTCCCCGAGCGTACAACGTGAATCAAAGGATTCCATTGGCATCTGAAATACCATCTGAATATCCCTCTGCTACCTGAAAAAGCCAGTTTCCGCAATTATACTTTTCCAGATAGTCTTTCTTTTTTATAATAGTTATATCAGCAAAGCTAACGTTCCAACAACAATAAGAAGCAGTCCTGTCCCTGATTTCAATGACAGTTTTTCATGGAATACAATATATGAGAATGCAATGGTCACAAGGATACTCAGTTTATCAATCGGAACTACCACACTGGCCGGACCTGTCTGAAGTGCTCTGTAATAACATAGCCAGGAACCGCCTGTTGCAACTCCGGAAAGAATAAGGAACAGCCAGCTTTTTCTGTCAATGTTATTAACCGTATTCTGCTTTCCGGTCACAAATACTACAATCCACGCCATCACCAATACAACAGCAGTCCTGATCGCAGTTCCAAGATTTGAATTGACATCCTGAATTCCAATCTTTCCCAAAATAGAGGTAAGACTGGCAAAAACAGCGGAACCGACTGCATAAAGCAGCCACTTCTTATCTTCTGCCTTCTCCTTTGTTTCCTTTTTCTGTATCATCAGATAAGTACCGATACCGATAAGAATCATTGAAACAAATTTCAGCCACGTTATTTCTTCCCTGAGAAAAATAAAAGCCAGCAGCATCGTTATCACTGTACTCGATTTATCAATTGGTGTTACTTTATTGATATCTCCAATCTGCAGTGCTTTGAAATAGCATAGCCAGGATATCCCCGTTGACAGTCCTGACAAAATCAGAAAGATCAGGACTTTTGCTGAAATATCTCTGATTCCGCTTTGTGCCCCGACTACAAATACCATAAGCCATGAAAAGACTAACACTACACCGGTTCTTAATGCTGTCGCAACATTAGAATCTGTGTTTCTGATTCCGCATTTTGCCAATATGGCTGTCAAGCCTGCAAACAGAGCAGAACCAAATGCAAATAATATCCACATATTATTTTCCCTCCATTACCCAGGCAAATGCTTTCGCAATTCTTATATCCGGTTCTCTAAAATGATTACCCTGATTCCATTCCAGATTACAATTGATCCCATGCTCTATGAGCCACCCATATCCCATCCGGATACAGTTTCCAACCTGTGACATCACCGAATTTCTCGTTTTTTCTTCTCTGTCACCAAGACTTAGATAAACTGTCTCACTTTTAATTTCATGTTCCTTCATATACTCAATAAATCCCGGAAACCAGACAGACGGCGAAGCAGCTGCAATGCCGGAAAATACATCTGTCTGATATGCTGCCCATAACGAGAACAGCCCCGCAAGAGAATATCCCCCGATATAATATGTCCTGCTTTTGTCTGTGCATAATGTCAGAATCTGCTCCAGTGTCCTGACAGCACCATCACCAAAGTCTTCATTTCCGAACACCGCTGGTGCTTTCCATGGAGACAACTCATAATTCCAGTCATCAACTTTTGCAGCAATGAGTCTGAAATCTGTTGAAGTCCGTTTTCGGATTTCTTCAACCTCATTCTTAAGAACAGATAATTCATGATCACCAGTCAACTGAATCAAAACAGTATCCGCATCTGGATTTCCATACTCATATATAGTCATATCTATCTGCTTACCTCGTAAAAATTTTTTACTTTCTCAAGTTCCTTGACTTAAATTTTATTTTCAGCAAATTCAGTCAAACAAAAAATCTCTTTATATTGACTCTATTCTTCACTTTCTTTATTCCAAGTCATTCATAATTTCATTTTAAGATGACCGTAATTCTGCTTTTCTTGTTTTAAGTCATTCATATTCTCTTCTATACATGACTGTAATTGTACTTTTTTCGTTTCAGGTCATTTTCATCGGTTTCTTAAGATGACCGTAATTATACTTTTTTCGTTTCAGGTCATTTATATTCCTATTTTCAGATGAACATAATAGACGAATTGAAATTTATAGTCATTATTTTTTCTTGTCTTATCACAAAACCAGTGCAATTATGTCTTTTTTTCAGCAGGAGAATATACCGTTCTTTTTTACTTTGTCATAAAATCAAACACGCTCTAACATAATCCGCAGAATTTCTTTGTCTGTTTCTTTCATTCCTTCTTTGCCGATCTGTCCTACACAGCTGATGGTTTCGCCGGCTTCTTCCTTGAGTATTCCGGTATATGGCGCATAGGACTGACCGTTCATAGCAAGGTGATGTGCCAGGAATGCAGCATCAAGGCTGGCGGCGATTTTCGCTGCACAGGATATTTTCGCTCCATCACAGATGATTCCCGGAATATTGGCAAGAGTATTCTCTATGGTCTTCTTGATCACTGAAAGTTCGCCACCTCCCATGTAGGTAATCCCCGCACCGGCTGCACAGGATGCGGATACCGCACCGCAAAATGCGGAAAGTTTACCGATATACTGTTTCTGGTATACAGTTAAGAGATTAGAAAATACCAGTGCGCGGTAAAGTACATAGTCCGGAAGTTCCATTTCTCTGGCATACACGATCAGTGGTACGGAACAGGCAATCCCCTGGTTTCCACTGCCTGAGTTGATGACTACCGGCATATCGCATCCGCCCATTCTGGCTTCGGAAGCTGCGGCTGTGAGGCTGCGCATTTTGGTAAGCATATCATTGGAATAGGTTTCGCGTATTATCCGGCCGATTCCAAGACCGTATTTACCAGTCATTCCTTCATGAGCGATTGCCATATTGCTGCGGATCTGATTTTCTATAATTTCTTTGACATCATCAATTTCTACAGTATCTGCAAATGTTTTAATGTCTTCCAGATTGAGTAGAGTTCTGTCTGCTGCAACCGAAGTTTCCTCAGATTTATGATCTGAATCCAGCAGGACTTCCTGGTTCTTTACAATTTTTGTTACATTAATATGATCGTATTTAATTTCCAGACTTACTGTGTCATCTCCAGCCTGCATTTCTATGATAAAGTGCAGGACTACCGGGGAGTCCAGAAGTTCTACTTTGCATATCTTTTTGTCCAAAAGTTCACAACATCTCTTTCTTCCGGATTCATTTACCTTCGAAAGAACTTCCATATTCAATGATGGGTCTCCGGCTACTGCACCAAGGACTACACCTGCTTCAATTCCAGTCAATCCGCCGGAGTTTGGAATGATAACACAACGGACATTTTTTATAATGTTTCCACTGCATTTTGCAGTGATATGTTCCGGTTCTTTTCCCAGAACTTCTCGTGCTCTGGCTGCTCCATATGCCAGTGCGATCGGTTCTGTACACCCCATTGCAGGAACCATTTCTTCCTTCAGGATTCCTATATAACTCTCATATATCCTTTCATCTAACATTGTGCTGATGTCTCCTGTTCATTTTAATTAATACATATGATGTTATCCACGAATTGCTCCGCTGCAAAGCAGCTTCCGCAATCCTCTGCACATTTAAGTATGACATAATACTATCAGAATGTCCAGAAAGAATCAGCTAAGATCTGCTTCGTAATCCTTTAATTCTCCGGATGCCGTTATTGATAAACAATAAGCCTGACGTATACTATGAATGCTGTTCTGTAAGATTTCCGCTGAAAAACTGTCTGATAATAGAATCTGAAACACTTTCTCAAATCTGTGGTTTGCTTCCTGTAAAATATTGTCAGCAAATGTTTCTGTTCGCACATTACTATTGAACCGCAACCGGGAAAGTTCTATAATGAGTTCCGACATCAGAAATCGGGTAAATACAATATTCCCGATGACGGACATTTTTAAGAATACGAGGTGGATATTTATGAATATCAGCATACTGCTCATGGAACAGATCATTCAATTGTTTCTTATGATCTTCATGGGATATTTGATCGTGAAAGTTGGGCTTGTAAAAGATGAAGACAGCAAGGTTTTATCCAAAATCATTCTCTATCTGATCATTCCCTGTGTAATCATCAATGCTTTTCAGGTAGATTACACGATGGATACTGTAAAGGGATTGCTGCTTGCTCTGGCTGCATCTGTCATGACCCAGGTTCTTCTCCTGATCATTATCTCCATATCCGGAAAGCTTTTGCATCTGAATGAAGTGGAAATTGCTTCTGTTTATTATTCTAATTCAGGAAATTTGATCGTACCCATTGTGACCTTTATTCTTGGACAGGACTGGGTTTTATATGGATGTGTTTTTATGAGTGTGCAGCTCATCTTTCTGTGGACACACTGCAAAAAGATTATCAGCCGGGAATCTTCCTACGACTGGAAAAAGATTGTGTTAAATATTAACATGATTTCTATTTTTATCGGTGTTGTACTTTTTTTCGCAAAAATCCATTTGCCGGAGATCATCAATAATACTCTTGGCTCAGTGGGCAGCATGATAGGACCGGCCAGTATGATCGTAACCGGTATGCTGTTTGCAGGAATGAATCTGAAACAGATTTTTGCTGACAAAAGAGTATATTTTGTATCATTTCTTCGTCTGATTGCAGTGCCTTTGCTTGCACTTGTAATGATTAAGATCAGCCATCTGGCTATGTTCTCTGCAGACGGAAATAAAATCATGCTTATTGTCTTTCTGGCAATCATCACACCGTCTGCTTCCACAATAACCCAGATGTGCCAGGTATACGGAAATGATTCACGTTATGCCAGTGCCATCAATGTCATGACTACACTGTTCTCAATTATTACAATGCCGCTGATGGTAATGCTATTTGAGGCAGTTATATAAAACAATTGCCATGTACATGGAAAAAGAAAGGAAATTACAATGAATATTACTGTTTATCTTGGAGCTTTGGAGGGGAATGATCCGGCACTTGGAGATGCTGTCCGGGAACTTGGTACATGGATTGGAGAAAGCGGAAATTCTCTGGTATATGGAGGTTCAAAGTCCGGTCTTATGGGACAGATAGCAGAAAGTGTGCTGAATGCCGGAGGAAAAGTAACAGGCGTGGAACCACAGTTTTTTATAGATTCTGAACTGCAGTATGATGAGATCACAGAACTGATTGTCACAAAAGATATGGCTGAAAGAAAAGCAAAAATGATTGAACTAGGTGATGCATTTATTGCATTTCCGGGAGGCACCGGTACTCTGGAGGAAATCGCAGAAGTTATGTCCATGGTTTCCTTAAAACACCTTAATGCCCCCTGTATTCTGTATAATCTGAATGGATATTATGACAGCCTGAAACAGCTTCTTGACCATATGATCAAGATGGGGCTGTCCTCAGAAAATCGTCAGCAGGGAATTTATTTTGCTGATGATATGGAAGATATTAAAGCACTTCTGGCTACAGTAACTAAGTAAAATTCAGATCGTAAACAATTGTCAAACACCCCTGGGGGATATTTACCTATTCATATATTGCATAGTTCATACTACTTTTTTCATGGTTTGAAATCCCCCTGGGAGGCTTGTTCTTTCCCATAATTTTGTTAAAATATAATCAATGCAGAGATCATTAAATATCAGTCAGCGAGATACTTAATGATCCATGTATCCGCACAAAGATTTGTGTCAAACAACAAATAAAGGTGCACAGACCTCCGCGCAATGCGCATCTAAAAACTCATTAAAAAAAGTACTTCGTCCGCAGGAAGTACTTTTTTTAACGAAAAGATAATTATCAATATTATGATAGCATCTTCAATTCATGTTCTTCATTCATACAGGCAAATCTTGTACCAATAGTTTCAGCCAGCTGTCTGTTATGTGTGATCATAATCAACGTTTTTCCTGCATTATGAAAACTCTGCAAAAACTCCACCAGCATATCCTGTGTTTTTTCATCAAGTCCTGCAAGAGGTTCATCCAAAATCAGGACCTCAGGATTCAACGAAAGAATACATGCCAATGAAACCTTTCTTTTCTCTCCTCCACTCAGATGATAGGGTGGTCTATCTCTTAGTTTTTCCAATCCAAATAAGTGCAGGCAGTCTTCTGTTCTTTTTTTATCTCCGCTTCCGAAAGCCCCATCTGGACCGGGCCAAATGCAATTTCCTCCTCCACACTTCCACAGAAAAGCTGGGCATCTGCATTCTGAAACACATATCCCATCTGCTGATGAAACCATTTTGCAAACTGGCTGTTTTTTAACGCTTTTTCATTAATTTCATGTCCCTGATAAAAATATTTTCCTTCCGATGGAAAAATAATTCCATTCAATAGTTTAATCAGTGTTGATTTTCCACATCCGTTAGGTCCCTGGATAACTATAGAATCTCCTCTGTTTATGTGAAGATCCACATATCTCAGTGCAATTTCTTTTTCATATGCAAAACATACATTCTCAAGTCTGATCATAACTGCCCTCTTCTGTCTTTTCCTGTCAATTATCATATCTTTCTGTTCAGATACCAGAACAATACAATACATCCAGCCATAATAAAAGTGCTGAAAATATCCGCTGCACATAACGTGTATTTCTGCTTTTTCTTATACTCTCCTGTAAATCCACGACAACACATTGCTGCATGCATTTCCTCTGCCATTTCACCAGATTTCAGAAATGAGATTCCCAACACACCTGACAAAGCTTTTGCTTTCTGAGGATTCTTTCCCACTGACCTTAACCGGACAGACGTAAGAATAGCTGCACATATCTCTCCAAGCACCGAAATATATTTCAAAGTAATATCCAGCGTAAAAATAAATATGGATGGCAGCCGAAAAGTTCTCATACTTCCTGTCAGTTTATTCCAGGATGTCCCTGATGACAAAATACCAACCAGAGTTACAGATACATATACTCTTGAAGTAATATTCATTAAAGTCTGAGGAGTTCCCATAAATACAGATGGGAGAAGGATCAATATAGAAAACAGAACCGCACCTGCTGTTCCTCTCAGGATCTGACGGATAGCTTTTGCCGAAAAAAACGCCAGTCTGACTGTCACTGCTGCACACATAATCAGAGTAAACAGATAATTTCCCGAACATGCAGTAAGAACAATATATAGAAGTGTATAAAACAGTTTCAGAGAAGGAGTGGCAGAAAATTTGCCATCCTTCCCTTCATAAAACCGCATTTTTGCAAGCACAGATAAAACTGATTTCGTACTTTTTGTTAAAAATGCTTCTTTATCTTTAGATGGAACATAAGTTTCTCCGGAACACATCCAGTCTGGAAGCATAGTTTCTTCTTTTTTATGATCATTCATCTGTTATGCAGCCTTCTTTTTAAAATCAACTTTCTCTTTCATCATTGAAGAAATAATCTTAAAAATGATCACCAGAAGTGCCACGCCTACAATAGCCGAAAGAATATATCCTGTCCACTCAGGTAACCCGGACATAGAATAATCAGGAAACAAAGTTGACAGTTCAAATCCATTGGTCATTCCTGACGGAGTGTATCCAAGCTGGCTTCCGCCACTTACCAGACCAGCGATTTCATCAGCACCCCATTCACCCCAGGCAGTACCGGTTGCCAGAAGTCCCAGAGGAGTCAGTACGATGAGAACAGCCATCAGTATATACAGTGGTTTAAATGCTGTCTTATCCGGAACAGCATCCAATGCTTTTGGTGTAACTTTTTCAACAAAGGTAAGTACCACTACTGTCAGAATAATCTCTGCCAGACCAAATAATGTAATATGTCCGATCATCATTGCAGGTATTGATACACTTAGCGGATACGGACAATAAAGAGCCTGGCCTTCTGCATTTTTGAACAGCAGTGGCTGAATACCAAATTCAACAGCTGCACAAAAGGCCGCAGCATTAATACCTATATATGAACTAATTGCCGCGCTAAGTTTGCGCATACCTGTTTTCTTCAAAAGAAGTTTATACAGGAAAAAGCCCAGATATGGCAATATAAATGCCATATTAAAACAGTTTGCCCCAAATGCAAGGATTCCGCCATCTCCAAAAAGAAGGGCCTGTATCAGCAGAGCAATAGAAACCGCTATGCACCCGGCTGCAGGACTTCCTGTCAGTATGGCAATAAGAGTTCCCCCTACTGCATGTCCTGTTGTACCGCCCGGAAGCGGAACATTAAACATCATTCCCAGGAATGAAAAGGCTGCCCCAATACCAAGAAGCGGCATCTTTGATTTCGGTATCTCTGTTTTTATTTTATGAATAGAATATCCCCACACCGGAAGCATGGCTGCTGTCATTACAGCACATGTTGACGGGCTTAAATAATTTTCAGGTATATGCATAAATATACTTCCTTTCCTGTGAAAATATTATTTTTATCTGGCGCACACCTTACAAACAACTGTATTGTAGCACCACATTAAAGCGTCAACAACCCACCCAAGGGGATATCTATATATTCTTATCCGGCATAGTTTTGCCTGTATTTTTCATACCACTATCGCACTTCCAAAAAAATCACATTCACGAAAGTACCGCATCCACCAGTCTCTGCGTATACTCTTCCTTGGGTTCATTGATGATATCATCGGGAATTCCGCTTTCCACTACTTTTCCCTCATACAGTACCAGAACCCTGTCACAGAACATCTGGACAAGGGCCAGATTATGACAAATAAAAATAAAAGACAGCCCATTCTTCTCTTTCAGGTCTTCCAGAAGCTCCATGATCTGTTTCTGTATGGTTACATCCAGAGCACTGGTTGCCTCATCACAGATCAGAACTTTTGGTTTTACTGCCAGAGCTCTTGCTATCGCAGCCCGCTGACACTGTCCGCCACTTACCTCATGAGGATATCTTTTTGCATATTCCTTCTCAAGGCCGCACTGCTCAAGCAATTCTGCTACTCTTTTCTCCACATCAGCCTTTTTCATTCCACGGTTTCTAAGACTCTCACCAATTCCGTCACCCAGTGTCCTTCTGGGATCAAAAGAACCCACCGGATTCTGAAAAACCATCTGTATATCTCCATATACCTCTTTCAGCTGACTTTGTTTCAGTCTTGTAATATCTTTTCCTTCAAATTTCAATGTACCCTCTGTGATATCAGTCAGCCGGGTGAGCAGCTTTGCTATTGTACTTTTCCCACTGCCGGATTCTCCTACGATTCCCAGCGTTTCTCCTTTTTTTAGTGTAAAGCTTACATCATTTACTGCTTTAAAAGGATTTTTTCCTCTCTGGGTAAATGTTTTTGTTAAATGTTCTGCCTCTAAAAGTATGCTCATACTCTGACCTTCCTTTGCAGCTTTGGTACAGCCTCCAGCAATTTCCTGGTATACGGATCCCGGGGATGATCCAGTACACGGTCTGCTGTGCCATATTCTATTGTTTTACCATTTTTCAAAACCAACACAGTATCTGCCATTGCCCGGACTACTCCGATATCATGTGTCACGATCACGATTGCAGTTCCAAACAACTCTCTTAACTTAAGCATTTCCTTTACAACCTGACGCTGTACAGACACATCCAGAGCACTGGTCGGCTCATCTGCAAATAAGATAGGCGGATTCATAAGCATGGCGATTGCAATACCTGCCCTCTGATTCATTCCGCCAGACAGTTCAAATGGATAACTGTCCCACACGCGCTGGCTGTCCTTAAAATTCAGTTTGTCAAACAGATCCATTGCCCTGGTTTTGGCCTCACTTCTTGTTATCTTTGTATGTGCACACATACTTTCGTAAATCTGCTCTCCAATGGTGCGGATCGGGCACAGGGAAGCACCTGCATCCTGAAAGATCATGCCAATTCCTGCACCTCTGATCTTTCTTTTTTCTTTCTCCGGTATATCCAGAATATTCTGATCCATATATCGGATATCTCCTCTTGTCACAAGACCATCCGGTCCCAGAAGTCCCATTGCGGCTTTGATCAGGGTGCTTTTCCCACTGCCGGATTCTCCCACAAGGCCAAGTATCTCTCCATGTTCAAGGGAGAAGCTCACATCATGAACCACCGCTTTTCCGCCAAATGATATCTCTACGGAATCGTAGGTCAGTATTTTTCTATCCATCTGTAAACCATCCTTGTTAATACTTACCAAATCAGGGGCAAAATATCTTTTGCCCCTGAAATATCATCGTTCACATATTCTTCATTTATTGTTACAGTTTAGTTGATATCCAAATCCGCTGTCAGTTCATAATAATCACATGGATGTGCAGTCAGTCCTGTTACATTAGACTGCATGATCATACTCATTCTCAGGTGAGAGCAGAATACATAGGCATTATCATCCAGGATTGTCTGCTGCATCTGGATTGCCAGATCTGAACGCTTATCTGCATCAAATTCTTGCTTCATCTGTTTTTCCAGATCTTCCAGTTTATCACTGTGATAATGTCCGTTATTGCTTGCAGATTCATCCAGTGTACAGGAAGTGAAGAAATACTCCGGATCTCCTGTAGGTGCAGTTACCATGGCACTTGCATATACATCCCATAATGTAGGATCTTTACGGATAGTATTATTATCAGAGGTACAATTCACCTGAACATCCATACCGATTTCTTTTAAGGTCGCCTGTGCAGACTCTGCAAGAAGCGGAAGCTCCTGACGGCTTGGATAAGTAAGCCAGCGGATTTCCAGTTTCTGTCCGTCTTTTTCACGGATACCGTCACCATCGGAATCCACCCATCCAGCTTCCTCCAGAACCTTCTTTGCCCCATCAGGATCATAGCTCTCTGTTGTCAGATTCTGTCCGCCAAAAGAGAAGGTATCCGGGAAAGCGCCGACTGCGGGATATCCATATCCATTCAGAAGCGCAGACACAAAGCTGTCCTTATCAATACCCATGGCAATTGCTTTACGCACTGCAGGGTCAGATGTTACAGGACTTTCAAAGTTCATCCACGCATAGAATGCACGGCTTGTAGCTGTACTGGTAAATGTAAAATCATCATTTTCAAATAAGGGATAGCTTGCATATGCCATACCATAGGCAGCATTAATTTCCCCTGCCTGAAGAGCCATTGCCAGTGTATCACCGTCAGAAATTGTGCGGACAGTGATCTCATCCACATTTACATCTCCATTCCAGTAGTTTTCATTCTTTACAAGATTAACATGATCATCTGTCACCAGTTCAGTTGCCACATAAGGACCTGTACCGATCACGATCCCATCATCACTGACACCTGCCTGCATATCAATAATGCATCCATAAGGATCACTGAGATAATTGATCAGTGCAGGCTTCGGTTCTGTAGTCTTTATGGTAACAGTATTTCCGTCAGCCTCGATAGTATCAATGCAGAGATCTCCTGCTGCACGCTCATGATTGGCAACCAGAGCCTCCAGGCTTTCCTTTACTGCTTCTCCGTCACAGGCACGTCCATTGGAAAACACAACTCCGTCGTTCAGTGTGATCTTCCAGGTCAGCTCGTCAATATTTTCATACTCTTTTGCGATCCATGGCTCTATTTCCATTGTATCAGAATAACGGAAAAGAGTTTCCCCTACTCCATAACGGATGCAAGCCCATCCTGCATAGGTATTCTGAGGATTAATATCTGCCTCCTCATTTTCCGCATTAAAGGTGGTATCGCCAAATACCAATGTCTTTTTTTCTGCTGCCAGTGTTGGCATAGCTGTCATTCCTACTGCCAGCCCCAGGGCAATTGCCATTGCCAGAAATTTCTTTGTTCTCATTTTCTTTCCTCCTCGTTTGTTTTCATATTACTTATCATGAACGGCTGTTCTTAGGATCCAGATAGTCACGAACTGTATCACCTAACAGATTGAAAATTGCCACAGATATAAAAATTGCAATTCCAGGTGATAATACTACCCATGGATATGTTTGGATCATACTTCGTCCGCTGCTCATCATACTTCCCCATTCAGCCATGGGAATCTGTGCTCCCAGTCCAAGAAATGACAGACCTGCAAGTTCCATCATCATGGTACCGATATCAAGCATGGCTGTTACCAGAACAGGGCCCAGCATATTTGGAAGAATATGTCTGAGCATAATCTGACCTGAGCTGTCACCTGCCAGTATGGCAGCATGAATATAGGGTTCCTCTTTTAATGCCAGAGTCTGCCCTCTGGCAATACGTGAATATTTCGGCCAGCTTACTACTGCCAGTGCTATAACAGCATTCTGAATGCCTCCCCCAAGAATAGCTGCAATCGCCATGGCAAATACAAGCCCAGGGAAAGCAAGACATATATCTGAGATTCTCATCATAACAGTATCTGCAGCTCCGCCAAAATATCCGCAGCATACACCCACAGCTGTTCCTAACACAAAAATCACAGCAACCAGGATAAAGGTCGAAAAAATACTGGCTCTTGCACCACTTATAACTCTGGACAGCATATCTCTCCCATATGTATCTGTTCCCATAGGATGCTGAAGACTGGGGGGCTGAAGTGCACTTGCCAGATCCTGTGCATAAGGGTCATATGGACAGAGATGCTCTGAAAAAACTGCAAGTATCACAAGCCCTATTGCCAGAATAAGAAAAAAGACCAGCTTTTGTTTTATATGGTTTTTCTTAATCTTCTGTACACGCACTGTCACATTTTTATTCTGCTTTTCACTCATTGTTTCACACCTCCCAGACGGATTCTCGGATCCAGGAACCGGTATGACAGATCTGTAAGCAGATTTACTACAACATAGATGATCGCCATCCACATAACATATGCCTGAATAATAGGATAATCACGCATGGAGATAGCATCTACTGCCATCTTTCCAACTCCATCCCACATAAAGATTGATTCTACGATTGCAGTTCCTCCCAGCAGATTTCCCACTGACAGCATCAGCAAGGTAATGATGGTTACCAGCGAAGCCTTCATAATACTTTTCCAAAGAGTGACAGAAAACTTTACTCCTCTTGCTTTCGCTCCTGCCACATAATCTTTACTCAGTTCATCCAGCACAGTTGCACGGACCTGGCGAAGATACTTGGCCGACATGGCAATTGCCAGAGTGATTGCCGGCATTGCCACACTCTTTAAACTTACATCTTTGGATATAACCGGAAAAATCCGCAACCTGATCGCAAGAAAATACATCAACAGCAATGATACAAAAAAATTAGGAAGACTGTTTCCTATAAAGCTGCATAAACGGATCAGATAATCCGTAATCGTATTCTGTTTCACTGCTGACAGAATCCCCAGAGGGATTGATATGATGATGGTCAGCAAAATAGATGTCACTGTAAGAAGCAGCGTTGCCGGAAGCTTCGATATGAACGTATCAAAAACCGGAAGACTGGATACATAGCTGTTTCCCATATCTCCATGAAGCAATTTCCCAAGCCACACAAAATACTGGGTCAGAAATGGTTTGTCCAGTCCCAGCTGTTCTCTGGCTGCATTTAACTTATCTTCTGACAGAATCTGTCCTGTATTTTCCATTTTTTGTGTCACTACATCACTTCCCGCAATCCGCATCATGCCATAGGAGAGAAAAGTAATCGCAAACAAAATGGGAATCAGCTGGAGCAGTCGTCTGAATGCATATTTTCTCATTTGATTATCTCCATTTTATAATTTTTCAAAATTGTACTCCTAATTAGCCACCATTCAGTTTAACAAAAGCAAAAATAGCCCACAACCCACCCTGGGGGTTATAAGCTATTCTTAATTTGAATATCTATCGTCATTTTTGGAATAGGTTTTTTTAATATCAGCAATAATTTAAAACAACCATCCCATTTTGTTCTAAACTATGTTATACTACAAGAGCTGTCGAACCTCCAGCAGGAAGGAGGTGAGTTTCATGGAAGCAATTTTTACTTCATTTCTTGTCTCTGTCATAGCAGGCGTAGTTAGCTACTACATATGCAAATGGCTGGACAGCGGACATTAGACAGCAACAGTCTAAACGGAACAGCTCCCCGTAACGAGCAAGAAAGCCCTCAGAGCGGCAACTCTGAGGGCTTTCGTTTCGCTTCATGGAAATTTCACTTCATTTCTTAGCTACTATTAGTATATGCAAAATAAGTTAAAAAGTCAACTGCAATTTTTATTAATGCTTCGGCAATTAATGCTTCGGCAGTCTGCTCTTTAAAAACTCCACAAGCTCTGCCACACTCTCATCCATTTCTTCTCCTTTGTGGAGTATAAAACCAAAAATCACTTTACTGTCTCCAAGATCCAGAGGGATTCCCGGTGTAGTTCCTTCTTTGTTTTCTGACAGGTAACTTCCGCTTATATTTGCCACCTTACTGTTCTTCAGCATTTTTTCCATAATATAATCACTGTTGGTCAGCACGGAAATATCAATATCCTTCCATTGGAATGCATCTTCTTTTACAGCACCGATGTCAAAAAATTCATCCTGATAATTCTGTATAAAACGGATTCCCTCCAGGTCTTCCAGTTCTGCCCTCTCTTTGCCGGAATTGTAAAGCTCTGTCAGCCCTCCCGGATACAGCATTACATCTGTTTCATAGATAGGTTCGAAATGCATTTTGTTTTTTGACAATTCATACAGGAAATTTTCCTTCTGCTGACTGAGGATATATACAAAACCAATATCATCCATATAATCCCGGACTCTTTCCATTACGCTTTGTACACCTGCTGTTGTTACCTGGAAATGATATTTTTTTTCATAGATTTCATTATAAAAGTCTACAAATTGATTGGCAAACCAGGAGCTGGGATTTAAAGATATCCGGATCCATTTTGTCATTCCGCTGGAAGCCATATTTTCCAGAACATTTACTTCATTTATAATTTTCGACGCATATTCATAAATCTTGTGCCCCTGTACTGTCAGTCTGATTCCTCTTGGAAGCCGTTCAAAAAGCTGCATTCCCAGCGTATCTTCCAGTCCCTTGATCACCTTGCTGACGCTGGGCTGTGTAGAATACAGATTTTTCGCAGCATCACTGAATGAACCAGTCTGCGCACATACTACGAAATACTGTAATTGTTTTAAATCCATAAAGATTTTATCCCTCTTTCTGTTTTTATCCGCCATTAACCCTTTTTTCTATTTTGAGTTTTATCTTCATACATTCTGTGATCTGCCATAATGCGGATTTCATCGATCTTCTGGCTGTGTTCCGGATAAATAGCATAGCCACAGCTTGTATCCACGCTCAGCAGACGACCCTCTATGTTAAAAGGCCGGTCAATGACTCTTTTTATTCTTCTGACCATCATCTCACAGAATTCATCATTAATATTGCCCTCCTCAATGATCAGGGAAAATTCATCTCCACCGATACGGAAAGCATAGTCTGTCTTCCTGATACATTTGCACAATCTCCGGGAAACCGCCTTCAGCAATCTGTCCCCCATGTCATGTCCATAAGTGTCATTAACAGGCTTAAACCTGTCCAGATCCAGATAGAACATGGCAAATTTTTTGCGTAACTTTCCATTTCTTTTTAATCTTTCGGAAAGATAACGCTCATTATAAAGTCCTGTCAGTGCATCCGTATTTGCCAGCTTCTCAAGTTCATGCTTCTGCCCGATATCCTGAGCGATCAGCATTACTTTGGACAGTATACTGCCTTTCCATTCCACAGGTATCACTGACATTACTTTATAAGAAGATCTGTCAAGAGTACAATATTCAAAGGTATACAGGTCATCCTCAGACATAATAACCTTTCTCAGATATTCCGGTGAAAGCAGATCATCCATCTGTATATTTATCTTTTCCGTAAGTATCACATACTCTCCGGACATACGCTGAAGAAGCTCCCTGTAATCACCTGTAGGATTATAATAAGACTCATTGTTCATCTCATAATATTCGTATATCCCGCTGTCCAGATCACAAACTGCAAAACGCTCTACAATCCTGGTTACTCCCTGAATAAGCTGGTCCATGGCGATGTTCTGCTTTAACATCGCTCTGCGTTCTTTTTCCGCATTTTTCGAATCCGTCACATCACGAAGAAAAATCATGGCGTGTCTGACCTCTCCGTTCTCATCTGTATCTCCCTCCATCACTACATTCCGGATAATACGCAGCTCTCCGTCAAGCACTGCTTTGTATTCCTGACTGAGTTCCCCGGTAATTTTTCTGAGTTCCTTCATAATATATTCCCGGTTGTAAATCTGCGCAACCGCCTCTTTACTCTCAGGACAGACATAATTATTAAGAAACATCTGTATCAGTTCATCCCATGTCCGGCTTTTGTTGGAAATTTCCTGAAGCGAGCCCTTTACTTTCATAGATTCAAATGTATTTTTCTGAAGATCCACATAATATTCACACAGATTCATATCTGTAAAAGCCCGGTGAAAAACAGCTTCCCTTGCTTCCTGATTCCGGGCAAAGTGATCAGATCTGACAGATAATACCCAGATTGGCCGTCCTTTATTATCCCTGGCATCTGCCTTCACAATCCTTACCGGTATTGATAAACCTTTACTGTCTGTCAGATACAAGGTGTGAGAACCCTGTAAATCATGAAGTCCTGCCGGTGAAAATATATGCTTTTGCTCATTACAGACCACACTGAGCATAGATCCGTCTGATGCTTTCATAAATTCATCAAGGTCATCCCACCCCAAAAGCTGCAGAAAATAGTTACTTACACTCCAGATTGTCAGCTTCTCATCATAATAACCGGCGATTGTTCCCACAGGATCATTCTGTTTCAGTACATATTCAATAGCTTCCTGAACTGAAGGATTAATATCCGTATCTTCATTTGCGACATATATTTCAATCTTATTCATTTTGTTAAGCATACACCTATGCTCTGACATGATATTCTCAACCTTTCTTTAAAATAAAAGAGAATAATGCCCGCTACAATACAACAAGACATTACTCTCTGTATAAATGCAACTGGCTGCCATTTTACAGGCCCTTTAGCTTTGCGTCACAGACTTTCGTCTGTTTTGCCTAGAATCTTTCTTTAATTATACCATGATAATGTCTGTCTCTTATACACATCTCCGAGCCCACGAGACGG
>ERZ1027259.362-NODE-362-length-17040-cov-7.465175_pt1 | contig 17040 bp, 7 predicted proteins | sample MGYA00519260_ERZ1027259 | MGnify/ENA primary metagenome ERZ1027259 (study PRJEB26926, sample SAMN06164549) | human gut metagenome | biome: ENVO:00009003; feature: ENVO:2100002; material: ENVO:00002003 | host: Homo sapiens | place: USA | collected 2012 ...
TTCTAGCTTCGTCGGCAGCGTCAGATGTGTATAAGAGACAGATATTGATAATAATGGGGTATTAGATGATGATAACAGTTTTAATTATTCCTATATTGATCAATTAAAATTAAATACTGATATTATTTATCCATATTTTATTAACATAGAATCCGTACAGACTGCGGGATAATAACAGCAATGTTATTATTGAAGTTATCTCTCATTAATATAATGAGCAATATACAGTCGGAACTTACGCAATAATCTAATAATAATAAAACGTAAGAAGTAGGTCGAAAGTCCTACTCGCCATTTTTTAAATGGTCAGTAATTAGTATAAAACTAATGAAAGCAACAGATTGAATAACTTCGCAATCAGTTCATCTGGCATTGGACAAGCACTTTTACGTTCTGCTAGTGCAATGTCGGAAGCAGGGAATACCATTGATGAGTCAATTGGTTTAATCACTGCCGCGAATTCGGTAGTTCAAAATCCTGAATCCGTAGGTACTGCCATGAAGACATTATCTCTTCGTATTCGAGGAGCAAAAGTAGAACTAGAGGATGCAGGTGAAGATGTTGATGGCATGGCCAATAGCGTCTCAGAGCTGCAGAAAAAATTGTTAGCTTTAACAGGCGGGAAAGTTGACATTATGCTCGATGAGAATACATTCAAGAACACTACAGAAATTTTACGTGAAATGTCTCAAGTATGGGACGACATGACGGACGTAAATCGAGCAGCCGCACTAGAATTGCTAGGCGGAAAAAGACAAGCAAATGTTTTAGCCGCCGTTATTAAGAATTTTGACTTAGTAGAAGAAGCGATACAAACATCCGCAGATTCTGCTGGTAGTGCTATGGCCGAAAATGAAAAATATATGGACAGTATTCAAGGCCATATCGATCAGTTTACAAATGCTGTTCAGACTATGTGGATGAACTTTATAAATGCTGATGCTACTAAATTCCTTGTGGATGTTGGTACTAGATTAGTAAGTGTTGTAGATAAAGTTGGTGTACTAAAAAGTACTATACTTATATTGTTGGGCGTAGTTGCCCCATTAAAAGCATTTTTAAAAGCCACGGAAGACATGTCGTTGGCAGAACGTATTGGGAAAATTGTCACGGCCATTAGGGGATTCTCCATCTCTAATATTGGCGATTCAATTAATAATTTAATTAAGACTTTAGGTCTTGCAGACACTGCATTTGCCGAATTTATTGCAAGGATAATCGAAGCAGTTGCGACAGAATATGCTGCTGCCGGAGCGACTGGCGTGTTAAAAATGGCAGTTAAGAGCCTAGAAACAGCAGTTCTAAGTGCAATAGCAAAAATTTATGTAGCATTAGGCCCTGTTGGGCTTATAATTGCAGCAGTTACAGTAGCTGTAGGTGCTCTTATTGCTGCTTATGTGGCATGGGGCCCCACTCATAAAAATTTCATTAAAAAATTAGAAGAAGAAACTGAGAATTTAAAAAATATCCGCTCGAATCTCGATTCCTTAAATTCCGAACTAGAAACTACGAAGAGCCGTATAGAAGAGCTCGAATCTAAAGGCCCATTAACTCTTACAGAGCAAGAAGAGCTTGACAAATTAAAAGAGCAAAATGCCGAACTTGAACGTCAAATTCGTTTGGAAGAAGCAAGAGAAGAACGTGCTAAAAACAAGCAAGCAGAAGCTGTAAAGGGCGCATTGGATACCGATCAAGATTTCAAGACGCGACCTACTGGCACGCTTAATCTTAAAGACACAAACAATTTTGAAGACGAATTAGGTAAAGTAAAGAACGCCAAAGATAAACTAGACAAAGCGGAAGCAGAAGTACAGGATGCCTTAGACTCTGGTATGGACACCAATAGCAAAAAGTTCCAAAAGCTAGAAAAGAATTTAGAGTCTGCGCAAGAAGATTATGCCGACGCACAGTCCAATTGGGACGAGTTTATGAAAGGCAAAGAAGAAGAATATGGCGTCAGCGACTTGGAATGGTTTGATGGTGACAATTTAACAGATGCACAAAAGGCAGTAAATGGTCTTCTTATCTCGATGCAAAATTACAATGATCGAGCAGAAATCATGTTTGGTTCTGCTGGAGCAAAAGAGTCTGCTCTTGACCGCTTATTCGGCGAGCGTGGTTCTGAGGCAGGACAAGCATTCCAAGAAGCATTTAACGCGAAAATTGAATCTGGAGAGATCAATGTTGACGTTGATAAATTCGGAGATTACGAATCTGCTATTGAAGGAGTCACTGGAGAGGTTGAGAGCTTAATTGCTGAAAATCCACAGCTTAAAGTACAATTAGACTCTCTTGGAATTAGTGCAGAAGATGTTGCAAGATATTTCTTGAACATTAGCGGTGCTATGCAACAGACTAGTGAAGCCACTTCTGTGGCTGTTAGCGACATAGCAAGCCTTACTTCTGCTTATGATTCGTATGCGTCAGTGTTACAGACAGTTAATGACATAACATTTGACGGGCAAGCGATTTCTGACGATTATTATACTGCACTCCAAGAGTATCTTGGAGATGTAACTGTTGGCGAAGAGAGCTTCGGTGACGCAATTGATACTACGAATGGCAAGGTCGTTAAGAATACACGTCTATTAAGAGCATTAATTGCACAGAAGAAAAAAGAACAAAAGGCAACAGTAAGTGCGGCGAAAGCACAAAGTCAGTCGCAGTATACAAAAGTTGTAAAACAACTACAACAGGCTGTTAAGGCAATGTATGCGGATTACAAAGCGTATGGATATGTTACAAAAGCAACTTATGATAATATTAGCGCGTTGCGTAGTCAGATACAAGCACTCAAGAATGCAGTTAAAGAATATTCAATTTTAGAGTTGAAATTATCAGATGTTACCAATGCGTATGATGAATTCGAGGATGCTAAAAACAGAGATTCGGAAGTGGCGTATGGCGACTCAATGGTCGAAATGCTTGAGACCATTAGCGATGGATTGTTGAGTGGCAAAGTTGGGACGGAAGCATTTAAGGCGGCATGTGAGGCATTAGTTCCTCCGAGCGTTATTGCAAACTGTAAAACTTTTGAAGAACGTCTTGACGCCATTGATGATTATTTTGAAAACTCAAAGTTTGCAGACTATTTCACTATTGATGATGATGGAAATTTTTCAATAGGCTTAAAGAACATAGAAGCATTTATTGCCGACGCGAAAGAAGCTAGTGCTTTTATTGAAAATGCGGACGGCACATTTACTCTTGATAGTAGTATAAAGAGCGTTGACGACCTTGCAAATGCAATGGGATTAACAAAGGCCGCAACTATTGCAATGTTGACAGAGCTGTCAAAATATGATGCAAGTTGGGGAGATATCGTTTCTGACCTAACTATGACAGAACTTGACAAAAAACTTAGAGATACTACCGACTCTTTGGACAAGGCACTTGCGAAGCAAGAAGAGTTTTTCAGGGCTGGTAAAGATCCACTTGGCGAAAATGCAGAAGAATATAATGCGATTCAGCAAGAAATTGATGGCGCTACAGATTCGTTGAATAATGCACAGCAGGCAATTGTTGACAATACAAAAGCTTGGATCGATGCAAACAATACCGTTGATACTGCAAAAGAAAATGTATCAACACTTACAAGAGAATTACAAGAGTTAAAAGATGCTGGAGCTTCGGATGAAGAGATTCAAATAAAGACGGATGAGCTCGAAAAAGCAAAAGAGCAGTTAGCAGAAGCTTTAAAAATTAAATATGGCCTAGAACAGCCAACCGTAATGGATTTTCAGGTTGTATTAACTGATGTCCAATCTAAAATTGATCAGTGGAAAGAAGAAAATGCCACTCTAGTCACTGAAGTAGTTCCAAAGCTAGAGCAAGATAAGGATGGAGTTTGGAAAATTCCGGCAACGCTTGAATTAGACGAAGATCAGCAACAGAAGATTCAAGCATATGTTGATTTAAAAAATGACGAACAACAACTTGAGGTATTAACTAATCAAGAAGTTGACCCAATAACTGATGGAATAACTCAGGTCAAAGAAGTTCTTGACAACATTTTGGATGCCATTCAATCTCCAGACAAAAACAAGAAGCAAGATACGAAAACAGCGGGAGAAAAGATTTCAGAATTCTTTACAGCAACGCTTCCGACAAAATGGAATGAATTTTGGGAAGGAGTCGGGACATTTCTTACAGAAACAGCACCTACTACTTCAGAAAATATTGAAACTGGCATTTCTACATTCTTCACAGAAACTGTTCCTAGTGCCATTAATGGTCTTTGGGAATCGGCTTCTTCTTGGATTAGTACACAAGCGAGCAATTTTTGGAACAACCTGCAGAGTAAATTTACACAAGGTCGTGAAGATGCAAAAAGCGGAAGTGGCTATAATCCTGACGGTGCGTCTAGTGCGCTTGGAAATGCTTTGGCAAAAGGCAATGCGCATTCAGGCAAGAAGCCCGGATTAAAAGCAAATGAGCACAATGCCATTGTAGGCGAGCTTGGTCGTGAACTAGTAGTAGACGCAAACAAGGGCGTTTATTATACTGTTGGAGAACATGGCACGGAAATGCTTGATTTGCCGAAGGGTGCAATAATCTATAACCACAAGCAGACAGAAGAGTTATTAAAGAATGGGTACACGTCTTGTGGGACATACACTGGCGGCTTGTCGTTTGCTAAAGGCAATGCTCACTGGAATTATGGTACTTATACAAAGAAAACTGACACTGGAGCGAATGCTGCGTGGGGAGATGGCAGTGACAAAGACTGGTCTCAAATGGGTTGGGACTTAAGTGATGCTGCTAGTGACCTATCTGATGCGGCAAGTGATGTATCTGACGCAGCTGATGATGCAGAGCAAACCATTGACTTTATTGAATATAAGCTTGAAGAAATCGAGAAGGCAATTACTCATATGACCAATAGAATTGAGAATTTCCTTGACGATACTTCTCAAATTGGAGATAAGAACAGCTTATATGATGACTTAGTCGGAGCAGAAAAACAGAAAGCATCTACATATTTTGCTGCAGCAGAGCTTTACAACCAGAAGGCAACGGAGCTACTGTCTAAAGTTCCCGCCGAGTATCAAGAAATGGCAAAGAACGGCGCTATCGCAATTAAAGACTTTATCGGGGAAAGCGAAGGCGAAATTGCTGATGCCATTGAAGAATATCGTACATGGTCTACAAAAGCAGAAGATGCAGAGAATAGCTATCTAGAATCTATTGCTGAAATTTCCGCTAAACGTCTTGAACAGCTAAATGATATTGCGGATGACTTTGAGAATATTGTTGGTTTAGTCGAACAGCACTCAAACCTCATTCAGGCCGAGATGGATCTTCTTGACGAAGCGGGAGAAAGACTTTCTGAAAACTTCTATAAGGAATTAATGAAAGACTCTCAGAAGCAAATTGAAGACCTAAATAATAAGCGTGCTTCACTACAAAGTATCCTAGATCAAGCTGTCGCTTCTGGAGATGTTAGAGTTGGAACTGATGATTGGTACGAAATGGTTAACGCCATTTATGACGTTGACGACTCAATCCTTTCATGTAAGAAAGATATCGAAGGCTTCCAGAATAGTATTAATGACCTTTACTGGGATAATCTTGACAAGTTAATTAGCAAAATTGATAATGTTGATTCTGAGCTTTCTCATTTGTATAACTTGGTTTCTGACGAAGGAAAAGTAGTAGACGAATTTGGCAATTGGACTAAAGATGGCGTGACTGCTCTTGGTCTACTTGCACAGCAGCTAGAAGTTGCAAACTTTAAAGTTGAGCAATACGGCGAAGCGATTGCACGTCTGGAGAAAGATTATTCCGCTGGGCTTTATAGCACAGATGAGTATAACGAAAAGCTTGCCGAGCTTAAAGAGAATCAATGGGACGCAATTGAGGCGCAAGAATCCGCGAAGAAGTCTATTATTGATCTGAATAAGACTCGTATAGAAAGTGTCAAAACATCTATGCAGGCGGAGATAGACGCTCTTTCGAAGCTTATAGATAAAAAGAAAGAGGAACTTAGCCTCCAAAAAGATGCAAATGACTTTGCGAAGCAAGTTGCCGAGCAGCAGAAGAATATTGCAGACATTCAGAAGAGGCTTGCAGTAATTTCTGGCGACAATTCAGCTTCCGCAATTGCGCAGAAGAAAAAATTAGAAGCCGAACTGAAGCAAGCGCAAGACGAGTTAAACGACCTGTATTATGACCATAGTATTGAAAAGCAGCAAGAAGCCCTTGACAAGTCTCTTGAGAATTATCAAGACAAAAAGCAAGACGAAATGGATGCGCTTGATGAATCGCTTAAGAATGAGAACCAAGTCATTCAAGATAGCTATGCTGTTATCGCTGCGAATACAGATTCATTAGCACAAAACCTATCTGAAATAGCCGACAAGTATGGAATCACTCTTTCTGATTCTGTAACTAAGCCTTGGCTGAAAGGCGTAGATGCCATTGGTACTTATCAGGAGCAATTAGACACTTCTGCGAGCGCATTTACTGAGCAATTACGCGCATTAAAACAAGAGCTTGTAGATTTACAAGTTGAGGCTGATAAGACCGCAGATAGCATAATTAAGGCCACAAATAGCAAGAAGAATTCGACTGAGGGCGCGAAGTATACTCCGCCAACTCCTTCGACGCCGCAGCAATCACCAGCTACTGAGCCATCCACTCCAGCAGCCCCAACTAAGGGGTCATCTGTAACTGTTAAGAGTTCAGCGACTCACTTCTCTAGAGATGGTGGAAACGGAACAAGAATGCAGTCTTGGGTGCCGGGATCTACATTTACAGTTTATCAGGCAACCGACTCGGAAGTTCTCATTGGCAGAAATGGTGGCTACACTGGCTGGGTGCGTCTGAGCGACATAGAGGGTTACAGTAGTGGAGCTAAATCAATTGATAAAGACCAGTTCGCATTCCTTGACGAGCTTGGTGAAGAGTTGCAGCTTGTTCCAGACGGTGCAGGTAGGCTTTCTTATATTAAGAAAGGAACAGGAATTATTCCTGCAGACCTAACAGAAAGACTTATGGAATGGGGCAAACTAGATCCATCTAGTGTTCTAGAGCAATCTAGACCTGTTGTTAGTGCGCCTCATGTTATTAACAACAATCTTGAGTTGAACCTCCAAGTCGGAGAGGTTGTCCATATTGACAGAGCAGATAATAGTTCCATCCAGAACATTACCAAGGCGGTGCAAGACCAGATGGACAATTATATGAAAAATATCAATAAAAAGCTTTATAATCGTGTTAGATAACACAAAATTATAGGAGAGAGCACAACAGCTCTCTCCTATTTATATAATTTCAAGTAGTTAGTAGGAGGTGTGATATCTTGGCGATATATCATCCTAAAATTCGTTTCCGCAATCAAACAAATTATGATTTAGAGCTTGTAGTAAGTACATTCAATCCAGATAACGGGACAGTGGATTCATACTTAGATATGGAGCCTGTTTTTACTGATAGCTATGATGGTACAATGCGCACAGACTATGGTGCGAAATATAATTCTGTCGCAACTCCGTCTGTAACATTTATCGAAGTAGACGGGTCTGATATTGGCCCATACAAGGTTAGAAACACATTGCGTTGGCTTACTGGTTCTAGAAGCAACGCATGGATGGATGTCTGCGACAAAGATGGTGATGTTGTGTGCTCATATCTTGGTAGATTCACGAATGTGCAGCTTCAGAAGATGGATGCAAGAGTTATTGGCATCGTAGCAACATTTACTGCAGTAAGTCCGTGGGCGTATTCAAAAGTATATCCTGTAGAAATCAAAATTGCAGGAGAGACTGAATTCGCAATAGACAACCAAAGTGATGACGTTTATTCTTATATTTATCCAAAGTTAACATTTCAGAATGGCTCATCTCATGGAAATTTACTCATTAAAAACAAATCATTGAATAATGAGACGGAGTTTAAGAATTTACAACAGGACGAAACAGTTACAATAGATAATAATTTTGTTGTATATTCTACGAATGAGAAGAGAATCTTTGACGATGATTTCAATTTTATGTTTCCAACGTTGCTCCCCGGAACTAATTATTTTTCCGCGAATGGTACCGGAACATTAAAAATTGAGTTTAGATATCCAATGAAAGTAGCAGATGGCCTGCTAAATGATTATGACCTTAAAGATGGCTTAACCGTTTGGGTAGAAGGCAAGGTATTAAAAATCAAAGGCGACACAACTAAGAACCCTCCAATTTGGACTAATATCAAAGTTGAGGGACACAAAATGATTGTAAGAGGAGAACTCAAGGACGTGAAGCTAGAAATTGGTACGGACGTCTCCAATGGTGTACTTACGCTTGAAGACGATGGAAGCGTATGCCCATTTAATGAATTTGATGCAGAGGTCGTAAACGGAGAGTTAATTATTAATAAACCTATACGACAAGTAAGTATTTCATAATAAAGGCAGGTGAAAGAAATGCAACTACCAAAAGATTTATTGTCTGACACTTATCGTGCCCCTAATGTAGTTTTGTGCCAGACAAATAAAGAAAAGATTTGTAAATTAAATGTGACTAATCTAGAAGGCACTTTCAAATTTAACGCATATAGTGAAATTTCATTTGATGTTCCTTCTATTTATTGCGATATTATTACTGGAGAGACAAAGCCAACGCCGTACTATGATTATGTTGAAGGACTTAGGCTTGTATATCTAGAGGGATTTGGTTATTTCCAATTGCAAGACCCAGAAATTGATGGAAATGGTATTCAAGAGTATAAACATATCAATGCCTATTCTCTAGAGTATTCTCTGTCTCAAAGATATCTTGAAAATTTCATTATCAACGAAGGCGACGTTGGAGATACTGTTGGTAGTATTGATGGAGCCGTTCTATATAATCCAGATGATATCGAACATAGTTTAATTCATCTTGTTTTACAAAAAGCATATGGGTGGACAGTAGGACATGTTGATGAAGAATTAGCAAAACAGAGCCGTAGTTTTGAAATTGATCGTCAGTCCATTTATGATTTCATTATGAATGATATGTGCGAAACATTTAAATGTTATGTTGAGTTCGACACAATTAATAATACAATTAGCATTTATGCAGAAAATGAAGTTGAACGCTTTATTGGAGATGGAGAAACGAACATTTTCAATTTACAAAATGATATTTCTACAGATACTGATATCACAATTAATGGCCATGTTGTCACAGAGTATAAATACAATTTGACTACAAAAGAATTGTCTTTTGATAATGTACCTGCGCAAGGAGACATTATTGAAGTTTCTAACGAATTTAAGCATAAATATGATACTGATGTTATTATTGCGTTTGAAAATTTATCAAATGATATGAAAGTTAATTATTCGGCAGATGATATAAAGACCGTTCTTACAGTTAAAGGGTCGGATGATTTAGATATTCGAAATGTTAACTTTGGACTACCTTCTATTATGAATTTAGATTATTATTGCACTCCAGAGTGGATGGGAGATAGCTTGTACCAAGAATATAAATACTATATGGACAAGCAGTCTAAGTACATGAGTGGGTTTTATAGCAAGGATATCAGCGGATCAACAGAAGAGTATTTTGATGTAAAGACGACGAGCGAGGATTTTGTCGCTGGCGTTGTACAACAGCTCCCCGTACAAAGCGCACAAGAACAATTCAATGTAAATGGAGATACAGTTTCATATAATATAGATAAAGTTATTAAGGAATATAAAATTAACAGCGAGATTGAAGAGATTGCCGTTAATAGCAAAAATGAAACTTTTAATGAGCCAAATATGCAGGTCGAAACGATCACTGCACAAGAAGATGTTGCAACTTTCACTTTCGATGGCTCGTATATATTTACTCTTCCCTCAGATTTTAACTTTAATGAGAATAGCATTGTAAAAATTGAAGGCAAAGAAGTAGATAACACCAACTATGAATATTCAAACAACAAATTAGAAATCACTAATAAGTCTTTGTTAACAACTGGTAATACAGTTGAAGTAATCACATGTGAGAATAAGTTCGTAATAGAGAGCGTGATTACAAAAGACAGCAAGATTATTATTAATGGCGCTCGTGAGTTGATGTCATCTGAATATTCTTATGTGACAAATGGCAATGAAAAATATTTAACAATCAATGTCTCGTTATCTGTTGGAGACGAAATAAAAATCAGCACACCAAATGGCACATTGTTTACAAGCGTTCAGGTGTCTATTCCAAGCGGATATGCAATAGCTGCTGTTAAAGTGGATGAAAATGATGTTAAATATACTGTGAACACTACTGGGTCAACTATTACTATTAATGACACTGACGCAATAAAATATGGAAGCATTATTGAAGTAGAATATATTCAAAATCGTTTTACTTTAAAAAAACTTCGAGACAAAGTCGTTTCCGTGGAGATAAATGGCACGGACTTTTCTAAGTATGAACTGGACGGGGCACAACTAACTATCAATGGCTTGTCCGTAGGAGATACTATTAGAGTTGAATCAATTGATACGCAGTTTGATTTATCCGATGATGACGACAAGGAAATTGTGTCCGTAATGGTAAATGGCGAGAAGCAGCAGGGATATAATTTGGATGGAAACATTTTAACAATAAATGAATTAAATCCAAGCGATAGAGTTGTTATAAATTTAGTTAATAATAAGTTTGAAAGCCAACAGTACGATAAACAAATATTATCTGTCAAAATTAATTCTCAGAAAGTTAACTACACTTTTTCGGATAATGTTGTCACAGTTTCTAATTTAGACTTATTGTTTAGTGGAGAACAAATTGTAATAGAATTTGTTCCAAAATCTTTTTCTCTATCTCTGCCAAAAGACAAAATAGTATCTGTGCTCGTTGATGGCAAAGAAATTGGTGTTAAACAATATGAGTACGATTATAGTATTAAAAAATTAACTATTTCTCTGGACAATCTTTTGATAAATAGCTCTGTGGTTGTAGCGTCTATTGACACTCATTTCGATGTTAAACAATTGTCTGCAAATGAAAATATTGCGGCAGTGTGTATTTTGCGCCATTCAAATGACGGGAAGACACAAGAGCTAACTGTTGACGTTAATGATTATACTTATGACAAAAATGAAAATAGTTTAGTTGTTAATGATAGTAGGCTCAGTCAGGACGATATAGTTTTGTTTAAAACTATTAACAAATCATTTGTTGTTTCAAATAGTAATAAAGCATTAACTTCTGTTAGAATTAATGACAATATTACTGAAGATTACACATTTAATTCTAGCATATTAACTATTACCACTAGTTTAGGAATTGGAGATACAGTTTCCGCTGAATTTTTAGATAATCATTTTATGCTACAAAACGACATTGGTTCAAAGCATATCGTTGAAAAGAAATCCCCTGATTCGATGTTAACTGAAACAATTTCAGAAGGTGAAGATGGATATCTGTACGACAAAACTAAAAAAACATTGACAGTGTATGCCGCGCTTGAAAATGGAGATAAACTTATTGTAAAGACTATCGAGGCCGAAAACGCTTTGTTAGTTGTTGAGTCTAATGCGGGAGATGGCAAAATATTAAGAACAGATGTCTCTCCAAAACTGGATTCTTACGAGCCAAAAGCCGGAGATTATGTTGTGTGGGTAGAAGGCTATACTGAAACATTAAAAAGGCTATACGAACTTATAGACAGTCGGTTAACTGAAGAAAATTCTGTCCCTGACGAATATAAAATTACAGAAAAGATTGTTACTCCAGAGAACTTTGAACAAGCAGGACTTTATTTGCCAGAAGCAAGTATAGATAACCTTGGTGAAGTTTATAAAATAGTCAACCAAGACAACAATGGAAATGAAGTTGCTTCTAAGTATTATGTATGCGAGATTAAAGTGTCTATTGTGAAGAACGAGCAGACGGGCAAAGATGAACAAAAGTATACTTATGTTTGGAATGAAAGAAACTTAGTTATTGGGGCAGAAGGTATTAATTCTCTCAAAGAAACAAAAGATATATACTTGTCAATCCAAGATGTACAAATTGCTGCTGAATGGGACAAAAAGGACGCAGATAGTGATGAATACAAGGCTTATATAAATAATCTTAATAAGCTTAATGCCATTAATAAAGAACTAGAGAATAAACAAAAAAATGTTGAAGATATTCAAGCGGAGATCCAAAAAGTAAATGATGAAATCACGTTAATATCAGAGGACATAAGTGTTAACAAAAATTTTACTCCAGAGAATTTGGATAGGTTGTCCTTGTTCCTAAGAGAAGATGAATATTCGGATGATTGCTTCTATGTTTCAGAAATTGATACTGACTTGGACAAGATTAATACGCAGAAAGAATTGTTAGTCGCTGGACAAAAAGAATTAAAAAAGATTTCTCAGCCAAAATTGTCTTTCTCTGCTTCTATGAGAAATATCTATGCAATGCCTGAGTTTGCTCCTATTCTGAATCAGTTTAGCCTTGGCAATTTTGTAAAAGTTAAAATGCGAGATGACTTCATCAAGAAAGCAAGATTGCTCGAAGTCCAGTTGAATTTTTCTGATTTAAGTAATTTCTCATGTACTTTCGGAGACTTATTATCTGCGAAGGATCAGGGCGATATCCATGCTGATTTGTTGTCTCAAGCAGTTAGCGCTGGTAAAGCGGTTGCTAGTGGTTCTTCTTATTGGCAAAAAGGCTATGACGTAGCCACTGCTATTGATGAGAGGATTAGAAACGGATTAATTGACGCAACGACTTCAATTAAATCAAATTCTGCTGGACAAAGTGTGTCGTGGGATAATTATGGTATTCACCTTCGTAAAGTTGTAGATGGCGTATTAGATAATCATGAGGGCTGGATTACAAACAATAAATTCCTATACTCAGACGACAATTTCCAGACGACTAAGTCTGTATTTGGTAATTATACTATTGATGGAGAAGAATATTGGGGCATTCTAGCAGGCTGTGTTCGTGCTGGACTGGTCGAAGGTAGTAGTATAGTTGGTGGCCAAATTTGTATTGGCGAGCAGGAAGATGGTTCTTATGCTTTTATGGTTGATAAAGATGGAACGGTAACTATGAATAAAGGCGATGCCGCCGAGAAGCTTTCTTTCTTTAGTTTTGATGGCGATAATGGTTTAGTTGTTGGTGAAAACAACGGTTCTGGGGAATATTTCTCAAGAGTTTCTGCACAAAGAATTGAATTCTGTCGTAAGGCGAGAATTATAACAGTAGAGTCTGAACCAACACAAAGCAATAGATATAATAATTATGATTATATTTTATATATCCACCAAGAAAACAATGATACTTATTACGACTATTATAAAAATCCAGATTTTTTGTCTGCCCAATATAAGCCGATAAGTTCAATTGGTGAAAATTTTGCAGATCCAGAAATTAAATTTGGTATTCCAATTACTTATTTTGCGAATGATACTGCATACATGAAACAAGCAGAAATTGAGGGTAGTTTAAAAGTTGGCACAGAAGAGAAACTATCATCTATTTCTTTAGGCAATTTTAAACTTCAAATAGAAAGCAATGGAAGCTTATCTATTGTCGCAATACAATAACGTGGAGGTGATATTATATGGCAACTGCATCAAGTGGTGCGTTCGAAACAAGTGTATATAATGCTGCTGGAAGCTTATACCCAGATAGAATCAGAGTCGAATGGTCTTCATCGCAAAGTGTCGCCAACAATACATCTACAATATATTGGACTGTTATGTCTGCTGGGGGAACCGGAAGCTCATCTCGTTATGTTATGACAGGCCCTGTAACTGTTAGCATTGCAGGTGTTACAGTGTATAGCCGTGCAGACAGATTTGCAATGCATGTAGGGGAAGTCCTTGGTTCTGGTAGTTTTACTTTAACGCACAATTCTGATGGCTCGCAATCATTCTCCGCGTGGGCAGAGGCAGCTATTTATACTTATGCCATTAGTAGCACAAGGTATGATTATTATGTTGAATTGCCACAGATTCCAAGAGCTTCAAGTATTAGTGTGTCTGGCACGACTATAGGTTCACTAATAACAATTAGCATTTCAAAAGCGGGATCTTCTTTTACACATACATTAGAGTATAAATTTGGTAATAAGTCTGGTACTATTGCTATAAAGACTTCAAGCCCATCTGTTAGTTGGATACCATCACGTGAATTGGCACGACAAATTCCAAACTCGTGGTATGGAACTGGTACGTTAAAATGTCTTACTTACAATGGCGGGACACTAATTGGAGAAAAAACAATTAATTTTATATTATATGTTCCGAATAGTATGAAACCTTCTATCAATAATTTTGCTTCATCTATTTATAGGACAAATCCTTCTGGATGTGGAATGTATGTTAAAAACAATTCTGCTGTTACGTGGACAGTGGAGGCTGTCGGGTCATATGGTTCTACTATCACGAAATGTGTGATTAATGGGCCGAACTTATCCGAGACTAAAACTGGTTCAGCAACTTCATATAGTATGACGAGTCATACTCTAACTGTCGCTGGCAAACAAACTTATACAGTCACTGTTACAGATAGTCGTGGGAGAACAGCAAGCACAACAGGAGAAATTACAATAATCGACTATAATCCCCCAACTATTACTTCAATAACTTCGTTTAGAAGCAACGCAGATGGTAGCATGAATGGGTCTGGGCAATATGTTACACACCAGTTAAATGCGTCGTTTTATACGTTAGGTGGCAATAACAATATCAAAATTAAAGCATATAGTAAAAAACGTTCAGATGCTACGTATTCCGAATTAAATAGCGTTGTTGTGAAAGATGATGCGAGTGATAGAACTAGCTACACATATACGTATAAAAATGCTTCTTTCGCTGTAGACACCGCATATGATTTCAAAATTGTTATCTCTGACAGTGTTGGTCAATACGCTATGTTTTACACAAATGTTGGGACAAAGAATGTACCATTAAATATTTCTGGTGACAATAGCTCAATTGCAATTGGTGGTTTTGCACAAAAACAAGCTGACAACAAAGGGTTATTCCGCTGTGAATGGGCAGCAAGTTTTGCTTCGTCTCCACAAGTGGATTCTGATAGAAATTTAAAGCGCGACATTAACGATATTGATATTGACATCATTGACAAGCTAAAGCCGGTTCAATATGTATTAAAGAATGACGATTCTGATACAATACATTATGGATTTATCGCACAAGATGTAGAGCAAGTACTATTAAGTTCAAATGAATCAAAACAGAAAACGGGAATTGTTCATTATGACGAAGATGAAAGTACAAAAGAACATAAAAATTATTCATTAGCCTATGATGAGATTATCCCGTTACTAGTAAAAAAATGCCAAGAACTTCAGCGCGAGATTGATATATTAAAAGGAGAATAAATTATATTGTTTGGAGTGATATAAACAATGATAGATTTAATTACAAACATATCCAGCCTAATAAGCGGGATTATGGTAATCGTTGCGTTCTTGGGCGTTCTGATTAAACCAATAAGAAAAAAAATAGAAACATGGCTCAGAAACACAACAAATGCCGAGGAGCTAACTAATACGATGAAAGCTCATACGAAGCAGCTTAATAATTTAGAATACAAGATTGATCAGCAAGAAACGAAAAGCAAGAAAGCGGATGAACAAATTATCAATCATCTAAAAAATGTTGATACGAGACTGAATAACGTTGATTCTAAGTTGTGTACGCTTGACAATAGAGTCTTTGAAAATGAGCGGGATCGGATCAAGGCAGAGTTGTCTGAATGTGCGTCTAGATGTGCTCGTGGAATAAAACTTTATCCAGAAGAGAAAAATCATATTGATGAAATCTATTCGAAGTATATTAATGAGCTTCATTGTAATTCTATGGGGTCAGAACTATATCATACCATTACAAAATATTATGAGAGCCAAGATTGGTTAAAAGCATAATAAACGTTTAGGGACTAGAGAATAAAATCTCTAGTCCCTATTTTTTTGCGCCCTGCTGCGCTTTTAAATGAATTCTAATCACATTTAGTATCCAATTATTCACTGACCTATTCTCTGCGTGAGCTGCAAGCTCTATTTGGAATTTTTCTTCTTCTGGAAGCCTAAATGTAATGGATTTTGTTCCCGGTTTGCATGTCATATTCACACCACCTTTATATGAATATCATAACATTTTTCGTTAAAAAGTGCAATCACCCTTATAGCAAAAACTAGGGGTAAAATTGACAAAGTGATGGCACCTTTTTGAAGTTGGCAGTAGGGGAGTGGAGTTAATGTCAATTATAAAGAACATCCTGTTATTTAATGTTTTTTATAATTGACATAGACTCAATTTTAGTTTCGTCTAGCAAATGAGAATAGACCTGCATTGTCATATTTATATTTAAATGCCCAACCATTTGAGATATCATTGTTATCGGGACATTGTTGTGTAACATTAAGCTCACAAAAGAGTGCCTAAGTGCGTGGACTCCACAATGCTTTATTCCTGCTCTATTAATAATACGATCAAATGTGTTTTGTGCAGCGACTTTACAAATTGGTTTTGTATGATTCACATGGACAATGTATCCGTTTGGCTCCCATCCAATCTGCTCTTGCAGATCTCTTAACGCAGCAATTGCCATGTCTGACAAATAAATAGTTCTTGCGACTCCTGTTTTTGTAGAATTGGATACAATTTCAATGGTCTTATTTTTACTCTTGCTTCTGTCATTGATACGAGCGACAGTTTTATAAATTTTCGCAGTACGCGTTTCAAAATCAATGTCGCTCCACCTTAAAGCTAAAGCTTCTCCAACTCTGCATCCAGTATATAGTAAAAATACATACAAAGCGCCATTCTTATAAATACGCACTCCATTTTTATGCCTAGAATAGCATGTTTGTATTAATTTTTCTCTTTCTTGTTGAGACAAATATCTTCTTTCTTTTTGTACAAATAGCGACTTTTTTGGTAGTTTAACTTCCCCCATCGGGTTTCTATCAATCTTTTCTCGTAGTAATGCATAATTGAATATTTCTCCTAATACAGAACATGTTTTCTTAATTGTTTCATATGCGAGCCCATCGTCTTTCATTTTATTAATAATAAAAGCTGTCTCTTATACACATCTCCGAGCC
>ERZ1027259.370-NODE-370-length-16748-cov-33.944288_pt1 | contig 16748 bp, 18 predicted proteins | sample MGYA00519260_ERZ1027259 | MGnify/ENA primary metagenome ERZ1027259 (study PRJEB26926, sample SAMN06164549) | human gut metagenome | biome: ENVO:00009003; feature: ENVO:2100002; material: ENVO:00002003 | host: Homo sapiens | place: USA | collected 2012 ...
TTTACATACCAATTATCATCCATTATAATTAAATTATACCAAAACAAGAGAGGTGGAACTATTGATTATAAGTTTACTAGACTACAATAAAAAACAGGTATGCGAATATGTTTTGTTTGTTGACTATGATGGCGATATTATCATTTTTGCTAATAGTCAAACGGGAGAAATAATATTTCACTTGCCAATTACAGATTTTATTGAGATTGCGATGAACGTTTGTTTTGGCGGTCCAACAGGTTGGTAGTCCAACAGATTTAGTTTAATAAAGTTAAATAGGGGAGATTTTTATTATGATAACAGATGATGAAGTTAAACATTATAAACCCATCGTTATTTCTGTCGCTTCGTCTTTCAGTCGTACACTATGGAATTATGAGCTAGACGACCTTATCTCTATTGGATTAGGTGTCTTGGTTAATTGTTATGATAAGTATGATGAATCACAAGGTACAAAGTTTACCACTTTTCTATATAGTTGTTTAAAGAGAACATATCTTACCATGTCATATAAAAATCGGCATAAAGGTCGTTATCGTGTGCATATATCACTTGATGAATCTTTGGTTGATGGCGACCCCTTACATGAAGTTTTAGGCTATAATCCACATCTTGACAATGGTTGCATGATTGATAATATTATGACAATAGTGTCAAAGATGAATCAACAGTATCAATTAGTATTTAAACGTTATTTTATAGACAATTTAACCATGGTGGAAATAGCTGGAGAAATGGGTGTTAGTAAACAACGTATTGGTCAGATTATAACATCTATTAAAAAACAACTATGTGAAGAGTTTAGCTACAATTACGTTAGTTCATATAATAGAGGTAGGAGAGTTAAAGCGATTCATAAAGACACTGGAGAGGAATTTGTCGCCCTTTCTATTAAAGAAATGGCGTCATTGTTAAATATTAACGAATCTTATATTTCTCGAGTTTTGAGAGGTTACGGAAAAAGTGCGAATGGTTATTATTTCTCATTTATTGATTAAGGAAAGGGAAACATGAAAAATTTTGAAAAATGAATATTACAAACAACAGTAAAGTAAGATGTTTGTGTGGATAATAAAAAAGGACCATTTAAGGTCCTTTTTATTTTATAGTAAACACATAATCTCAAAGAATTGTTCTTTAATATAGTTATCTTCATAGCAGATACAACCAATGGCATAGGCTTGTTTAATCTGCTTGACACTTGGATAGTTTTTGAATGATTTAATGAATAACGTTTTTTCCATGTGGTCAGAACTCGTAAGGGAAAAGATTCGACCATCAGGGTCATACTTATAGGAACAATAGTATTTTGATGAATCATAGTCATACCACAACCCATAAACTTTACCATTATAGCGAAGACCCATACGGAATTTCGAACCCTTTGGTCGCTCAGCAATAAAATCATTTGTTACGCCGATGTTGTCATTCTCTAACGACATCTGGCCATACTCAACAGTCGAGATAAGTTGTCCAAAACGTGTTTCTTTTCGGAAATCAATAAACTCTTGTGATTTATAATACTCAACACTAACTCCATTTTTTGAGTAAATCTTATCTTTGTTAAAACGGGTCGGTATTGAGAAATAGATGAAGTAAGGGTTTGTGAGTGTTAAATTATTCCCAACTAAAATACATCGCACATCGTCACGAATACGGATGATGGTGTCCAGGAGTGACAAAAAGACATTCACCTCATCTTTGATATATCCCGGTTGTTTTGTTGTGATAAATTCATCAAATACAATTCGTCTGACGTTGTGAAAAGGTTGAGATTTAAAGTTGTCTGCAACAGATAAGGGGATAAAATAACCAGCAATCTCATTATCAATATACGCTTTATTCCCTCTCACTTCTAACTTATGACCCTCAAAGTAGCCAAGTTTAATCATATCATCAAAGAATCGTTTAATCTCTTTCATTTCTGACTTATAACGCCTTACCCATACAAATTGGTCACCGTTATCAATAAATCCCTTTGTCACCCATTTTATACACGCTACTGTTTTACCACCCCCACGTTGCCCTACAACAAAGTTGAGAATGTTACGATGAGAAAGAATTGGACCTAATTCATACCACTTTGGACTTACCATATTATCACCCCTTTTTATTGTTCCATGTGAAACATTTGAAAAATGTTCCACATGGAACGACATCTATTCTACTTCATAAATTCCCCTTCTGTGTTCCTAGTGTAAATCGCCATCAGGGATAGTCTTCTTTCGACATCTGATTCCTCGTTCATAGGCTAACTCATAAAGAGCTAGGATGAATGGTGGAAACGCCTGTTCTTCCAATTCTAAGGGTAAAATTTGATACTCAAACAGTTGAAGCTGATAATCAATTAGTTCATTTTGTAAAGTGTAAACTTCTTGAAGTTGTTGTTGTTGGTGACGAATCACCTCTTGTACGTCTGTTGGAACTTTAACAGATAGCGTTGGGACTAATGAGCCCTCTTCACTGCCACATGAGTAATGTGTTGTACTGCCATATGAATAAACAACGTTGTCGCTTAAATCAACTGTTTTAACAATTGGTGTTTCTAGTTCATATTGAATAGTGAGTGGGTTTGATTGAAGATAGGTATTTAAACCACTAACATCCTGTGTTAAAAGTTTGTCTCTAGTAATTGAAAGGACAATACCTCCTATACTGTGTTGTGTAATGCTTTCAATCCCCTCAGTATTTCCCCACTGGTCTGCAAAGGTGTTTGATGGAACTTTATCACAATTTAAAGTCGGTTTATTATTTGCATTTTGAACTTTCATCCCCTCTGGGTTAAAGTGTTCAAATGTACAAACATCACTTTTGTTTTCCCATCCACCACTAGACAGACTAAAGCCAGTAGAATTGTTTTTTATTACCTCACCAATTCTTTGCACATACTCACCTGTGTTTAAGTTTAATGTATCACAAACTCCATTAGGTAGTGAACGTAAAACCACTTCTTCTGGTGTCGTTAAAATGTTTGATTTAAAGGGTTCGTATGTTGTTGAAATTGAGCCTTCTTCGACTTGAAATAAATGGTTACCAACAGAACTATATTTATAACACGTTTTTATATAGTAGCAATTATTGGGTGTGGTATAAGTAGCAAAGTTTTTTATATCAAAACCTGTTTCTGCTCCAATAATATTTTTATTTTTATCATAAAAAACCACATAGACAATAGGACTACCCATATGTATATTTTGAGTATACGTTGTGTTTGGTTTTACTCTAATATGATTTTTAGTAGTAGCCCAATCTGCAGATGCAGTAGGCGTTCCATCTTTTTCTAAATATTTATCTAATTCATACTCACCATCAAACAAATTCTTCCCTATTGTCGTTAAAACAGGCATTTTAACGCTTTGCATACCTGTGAAACAGGGAACATCTACATTTGTGTAGTCACCCTCTAACAATACTTGGCTGAAAGTTATTTCGCCTTGTGTAGAAGTGTTGTACATGACTTGTTGTAAACTATATTTTAAATTAGTGTCACTTTTTGTTGTTAAGAGCTTTTTAAACACACCTATTTGTTTTGGGGCAATAGTCAAATTTCCTGTAAATATAAAATCTGATTGACCTGCACCTCCAACACCAACAATATATCCAGCTCCATTTTCTATCGTATTAGTTTTAACGAATGTTATTAATGTATATACCATAGATGGCTTTATCATTTCGTTGTTTACCATGTTAGTGTTCGTTGTAATCCATGAACCATTGGCTGTGATGGTTGTTTCTTTGGTGTTCAATAAATTAACTAACGTATCACCCTTTAAAATCGCACTTTTAGTGTGCCCCTCAATGGAATTGTTAGCTGTGATGTGTTGACCTTCGTAATCTAAGTAATTAAATTCTCCAATGGCTGTTTTAACAGCGTAATCAACGTTTGAATTATTAGTATCACGCAGACTTTTGTGAGTGATTCCCATGTAGTCGGTACGTTCGTTGTCAGTTAGTTCTCCAAAGTCGCCTTTCTCACCTTTAGGACCCTGTGGACCTGTTTCACCTTGTGGACCTCGTGGTCCGATTGGTCCAATATCACCCTGGGGACCTTGTGGACCGATTGGACCTTGTGGTCCTTGAACCGGGACTTGAACTAGTGAATTTGATAAACTTCCGTTTAAATTAATACCACCAACTTCAATCGTCATGACGTGTCACAACTCCTTTTATAATCAGTTTACTAGGTGGGATAATTGTTTTAGTGAACCCACCTTCTAGGATAACAAGTACATCATAGTAATACGTTCCAACTTCAAACTCTCTCATTTCCTCGCTTGTTAAGAAGATTTGTGCTTTTCCATCTTGGAACGAGCGGGTTTCCACCCTTTTTAAGGTGGTCCCGTTGACCCGTTTAGATATGGAGAAGATAAGTAAGTCCGTTGATTTGAGAAAGTAATTGTCAACCCCGATGGTTAAAGCTAATGTATTACCATAGCATATTTCAATATCCATTTTAAACCCCCCTCTCTTTTAATTCACGTACTTCATCTTTTAGTGATTTAAGTTCTTCACGTTGTAGGTTCAACGTGTCACTAATCATATTTAACGATTCAGCGAACTTCGTTTGAGTTGATAATAGCTTTTCTTCTCGTGCCAGGTATTCGTTTTTCATCGCCTGTGTATCTTCTCGTTGATATTTATAAATTTGCCAGATGGAATACCCTAATACAACACATAGTGTAATACTTAACCCATACTCTCCGACTGTTTCAAATATTTCCATACTTTTCACCCTTTATACATTATTTGCATGAGTAATTGAACTTGTTGAACCTGTTACCGTTCCAACATTACCAACACAAATCACCTTTGAGAGGGTTCCAGCAAAAACAATGTTCCCGTTTGTCGTGTTTCCTGTAATGGATATACGTTCTAACGTTTTATCACTCGCCCCGACTACAATCGGTCCACGACTTCCGTTTGTTTCCTGGTTTACGTTGAGAACAACATTTCCAGTCACACTTACATCATTACAGCTGTAAACAAATATTCCGTTTCGTTTAGAAGTATCTAAAACATTGTTAACAACACTTGCATTGATACACTCCAGCCCGATGTGATGATAGTTCACCTTTTGAGAAGTATTTGAGTGAATGACGACATTTGAAATTTGCTTACCTGGATTAGGAATGGTCCAGATGAAACGACCCTCCACATCTCCAACCACTTGTCCGTACATTCCGACATGGTGATTATCACTAATTATAATATTTGTTGAATAGTTTTCAACCGCCCCGATACGATTGCAAATATGAACATCGGTTGAATGATTCCCCTTGATGATTAATCCGTCAACGTCTGATAAGTCTACTAAAGATTGAGCCCCTTTTGCGTGGTTGTTCAGGATTTTAATGTCTTTGTGTACCTTTGTTGGTTGGAAGCTATGGTTCCCAATACATTTACCGTTGTTAATTGCTTCGAATACACAGTTTTGAATGGTAACGTCCTGGCACACTGTTCCGTCATATGGACCAAACCATGGAAAAACTGAACTATCTTTTGCCAGGTCAATTTGAATGGCTTCAGTGACGGTACCACCTGTTACACTTCCGTAGTTTGTGAATCGACATCCATCAACCATGACATGATTTGAACTATTAATCTCTATCATATGCCAATTCGAAAGGTTTTTAAACTCACAATTTAAGATGTTAATATCTTTAGCATGACCACAAGCTACCATAGTTAAATTTGTTGTTGTATGTTCCCCGTCAAAGACCAATCCCTCAATGGTAATATGTTCTGCTCCGTTGTATCCCTCTCGAATATAGCCTTTGGTGATAAACAAAGCGTCACAATCAGAATCGCTCTGTTTCTTAAAGACTGGACTACCAAGTCCAACTATTTTAGTGTGACTTGGAATGACTAATGGTGTTGAACAAACATAAACACCACCCACAACATAAATGGTTAGTGGTTTCGATTCAGAATAAGCTAATGCCGACGTTAATTCATCAATCGTATTGACATAGATTGTCGCTTCTAAAATATCATCAATTTTTGATTTATTTTGTTTGATTGATTCCTTGACACTTTCAACACCTTCATTTACATCGTCAAACTTTTGTTCAATTTCATCTTTAAGATTTTGGATTTCTTTTTGAAGTTTGGCAACCGCTTGATTTAATCCCCCAAACACTTGTTGGTTGATGATGTTGTCAAGTGTTCCATCACTCACCCATCCGTCTAATACTTCTTTGATTTCTTGGATTAAACCGCCATTTAATAATTGTTCTAGTTTCTTATTCTGTTCTATCACGTCTTGCGTTACAGACTGTTCGAAACGCATTAACTCTCGAATTAGCTCGTTAATCTTACTTGCTAATAAATACTGCATTTCTTCATAACTATAACAAGCTAAATCGTAAACGCTTGGAACATTCCAGGAAGGGTTTAGATTAGGAATTTCACAAATCTTCTTCTTATCAATCGACATAGATATGCCCCCATTCTAATATATAATCATAAATAAGTCACGACAATCATTAATGATTATTTCGTTAATGTTTATCATAACCTTCCGCCATTTTTCAAGTAGCTCCGCAGATGATGTGACCCCGATGTTACCTTGTGAGGTAAATGTATTTTTCTCTGTTACTCTCCCTTTACTCATACTCGTGGCATTACCTGATGAGTTTTGAGAAAGTTTCGTATTATTCACATCTTCACCCACACTTGTTAATTTTCCTGTTGTCAATTCAGCTACCGCAACCCCATCATTAATGTTTGAGAGTTTAGCGTGGTTGGTAGAGTGATTTTGTGTATTCCCGTTTGATTGAGTGTTTGATTCTGATTGAGATTCATCTTCTATCGTTTTGGTGTATGATTCAACTAAATCCTTATTGAGCATGAAGTCAATATCTTGGGAGCGAAGTTCACTCTCATACAACTGTCGATAATATGGCATTTTTAAACGAAGTCGGGAATAAAGCATATGTTTCCAACGATACACAGTTTCACAACCAATTTCGTTAAAAAAGAAATAGTTGATAAACATTTCTTCGAATCTCTTTTTCACCAGTTCATCATCGGAATAAAAGGGATAGTCGTCTTTAAATAGTTCATATTGTGGGTCGCTTACAATCTGTCTAAGTTCAATTGTGTAATTCGCCATTTTTCTCACCCCTCTTCATTTGTTCCATGTGGAACATTTTCGTCTGAAATCTGTGGTGTAATTTCGTGCATGGTCGCCACGACCCTTACGTTTAAGTTATATTTAGCGTTTATTCTTTCACACGCTATCTGCCTTTGTTTCAACCCTAGGTCTAAGCTCATCTCAATAAACCCGTTATTTGCATTCGTTTCATCAACTAGCAAACGCTCTTTTTTCTCAATGGTTGTGTTGATTCCTAAAAAGGTTAGAAGTTCTCGTTCTAGTTCATATCTTTCTTGTTGGAGCTTATCAAGTAAATATGGAGCTTGGGTTGGAAATACCACAAGATTGTTGCTAATGTCCTTTAACTTCTCTGTGTCCATGTAAATTGCTGATTCACCTGTCAACACATTGTCCATCATGTTCTTAACACTGTACTCTGTTTCCTTCGATGTCCCAATGAAATAAGGAACACGTTGTTGTTGCAGGTTTTGTAGCATAACTGATTCAATATGTGCCATTCGCTTTGCATACCAATCAATATGTTTAATCGTTGCTAAGGCACTATCATTGTTTAGGATTCTGACACCATCCTCAACATGATAGTTCTGACTAAAACCGTACCCATGCACTCGCACCTCTGTTGGTTCCCCATACACATTTAGGTTGGTGGAATTGTTACAACTTAATGCTAACCAACCTAGCGTCTTATCTTTTGTAAAGAATACTTGACCGTTGTCGAATAAGCGTTGTTCGATGTATCTTGATTCAATTCCTTCTGGTAAGTTCTCCCACTTGTAAAGATTGAGGGCTATATTGCGGTAGTGGTAAAATAATCGTTGGTACTCCTCATACATGACCCCATTTCGTTCCAGGAGGTAGTTAAAATTCTGATAATTAGTTTTCTTTCGTTTTCTTGACATGACTACACCTCAACATTATCTTTTGTAAAGTTTAGAACTTCAGCACCATTGTCGATATGCCATATTCTTACCCCACGTTCGAAAATTTGCTTTAACTCACTAAGGTGGTCTTTTCGTATATTGTTACCTGTTAGATTACATCCGTTTGTTTTGATGTAATTGAAATACTTTCGACTTTTGAGGTCGGGTTTCATTACTCGATTCTGTTTATATCCAAACTGATGAAAATACCACCCGATTCGCTCTAAATGTTCCTCTGCATAGCCATAGCGATAAAGTCGCATACCACTTAACGGACCGTTCAGATTGAATGCACACTCACCACCCGATGAGTGAATGGTTAGTGGGGAGCGAGTTAGGTCGCGTTCTGTTGCAAGGGACCCTTCTATGTTCATATAGTTATTGTAGACTTGCCCTGCACCACTCATAAAATTACCAATTGGGTTCGTACTGATTAATCCCCCAACAGCTTGACCCATACCAAACAACATTCCGTTTTGTGATACCGTTCGGTTATGTTTGAACATCTCTTGAGAACGAGCCATGTAGTCTGTATAAGCAGAACTTGAAAGTGGCATAGATAGGTTCGCGGTCACAACCCCTTCAATCATTCCATGTTCATCACCTTTATATCCAGGTACATAAAGGGCATACATTCCAAAGTTGTTGACATTCTGTAAAACATTTAAAGAACTACTCTTTCTGTCTTTTAAATATTGAGGTTGAATCATTAAGGGATTAGATAAATGGTCGTTAAATTCTAAGTAATGGAAGGGATAGTTCCACAACTTACCTTCATTTTGCCATTTGAAATCTCCCCCAATGTCGGTTCCACTTATTTCGTATGGTTTAAAATCAGCTAGTTTTCTGAACGGTCCACCTGTTGTGATTCGGTGGAGTGTGTTACTAATAAGGGTATATTCTTTCCCTTCAACTAGCGGAAAACGTTCCTGGTCAAACTCAACTTCTTCTGACATCACATCTATGTTATGGCGAAGATATGGCATATAGTTCGCATTGACAACTGCACTTACTGGTGGGATTAAAAGTACATTCTTCGTTGCAAGTTCAATCGCACCTTTATCAACATAATAGTAATGAAGATTACCGTCTTTTCCGTTTGTACTACCGAACCAATCACTTGTCATATTCTCACACCTCCGCTCCTGGTAAATCTGATGGTATAAAACCATTACCGTTATTATCGGTTAAAGTTCCACCATACACCCCAACACCTGGGTCAGTATTATCTTCGATAATGACGCTAATAGGTCGCATTTCGTATTCATTGTTACAGTAAATATTCGCTTCTGCTTTTCGCCTTGCCACAAGTCCTGGAAGTTGTTGACCGCTACTTGTTGTCGCATAACTTTCCCAAACACGTCGAATCTCTGAATAGTTTTGCGGATTCTTCTTTATCAACTGAAAAGGACTTGTTGAATCATTTAGAAATCCATTGATTCCGCGGTTATATGCCAAACTACACATGGCGTCAAATTCGTTCTGTTTCACCTGGTCATTGATGAAAGATTCTTGAAGTGCTTCATAGATTCGTGCCCCAAACTCACCTACAATTCGGTCCTTATAAATCTCACTTGCTTTTTGTTCAGAACAAGGGAACGGTTTATGAGCGTTATAGGCTTCAGGATTATATCGTTCGGTTGACCCATACCCAACTGTATTAAATGATTCACCACTCAATCGCAATCCTTTAGAAGTGAATCCCTCATACCCTTTAATAAAGCGGAATCCGAACTTTGATGGCTTTCCCGACGTTAGATTCTCACTTCCGCCACCGCCACTACTTGACCCACCGCTTAACTTACCTAATGGTGTTGACGATGTGTAAACAATTCCACCCGTCATTTCTGCAATCTCTTTCGAATCTTTAACAACATATTGATAAACTGGTAAATCTTCATTAACCAACTGAACAGATGGAATACCATCTTCCCAACGGTCAACGTGACACCTTTCAACAAATGAGTGTTGAATCTCAAAGTCTAAGCAATAGGTTGTAAACACATCAAGGGTTACGTTGATAATAACACTAGAGGGTGTGTTATACTCGATGGAATCAATAAAATAAAAATAATCTTTACCATCATTCCCTTGAAAGAATAGGTAGTCTGCTTTCGTGACAATCACATCAAGAGCTAGATTAACGGTGAGTTGTGTTCTAGCACTATCGGCTTTACCATTCCACTCCACTTCCCAAACTTTTCGTTTTAAGAAAAAATGACGTCTTGTTGATGAGGAGTTAAAGTCAACCACATTCTCATAAGTTTTATCAAGCTCGGGTATTTTACAAAGATAGAGAGTAGTCATGGACTACTCACCACCCTGTAAATCTGAAGCGATAACACAAGCATTTGCAAAGAAACAATTAGCCATGATACCGTGATGATGCATGAATAAGTTTGTTACTAATTGGTCCGCATTGTAGAATGAACCGCTTGTCACTAAAGTGTCATAGATTTGTAAGAAATCTTTATCGAATAAATATCCATAAATCGTTCCACTTGTATACGTTGACCCATCAGTAGATTTTGCTAATGTTGAACCTTCTGGTAAAGAATCAACTAAAATCGTGCGAACCTCTAAATCAGCTTTTGACACATTGAAGGCGTCTGCTAAACTTTGAACATCCATTTTTGCAATTAATTCTGGAGTTGTCACTAACACTAAATCTTCTGGATTTGACCAAGTGTTCACCTTTGCCATGTTGTACTTTGTTGAAGGGAATATCCACTGACCCACCATCGCACGAACCTTCTCCGAGAATAATCGCATTTTTGCCTTTTCATCTAAAGAGGTTGTTTCACCTAAATCAAGGATAGCCATCGTTTGAGGTGCAATTTCAGTTGTTAATTGTTTAGTTGATGTGACACCTTTTCCGCCAACTGTTTGAACTAATTGTTTATAAGACACAACAGCTTCTAATAACGCCTTCATATCTTTATACTCTTGTAAGTTAATCGCGTTTGATGTTGACGATGATAACTGACCTGATAATAAACTCAATCCGTTTGTTGTTAAAAATGCTTGTTTTAATCGCATATCTGATAAACTAGCTTTTGATTTGTACTGGAAGTTTTGAGAGATATAACGTGCCAATACTTTAGCTTGAGCAGAACGAATTAAATCGCCTTCAACTGAATCCGACCCTGTAAAGTTATCGAAAAAGCCTTTCACTTCTGCCATTTCAACAAACAACTGCTCCAATGAAAACCCTTGTGGTAAGGCTCCTTTTTTAAGCATTGAAAGAGGGTTTGAAAAGACTTTCGAATAGAACTCGGTACGCACTACTTTATTCGTTAAAGTGTTGATAAACTCATTTTTAAATGATGGATAGTCGGCAATAACGCCTGAAATTTCTTCTGTTTGTGCTCGTTCCATCATATGTGCAAATTCTTGTGTTCCTAAATCTGACATTTCGTCTAAAATCTGTTTGTTTGTTTTTGCCATCTGATTATCACTCCTTTATAGTGTAAACGGTAAATTTTCGGGAAGTTTAAATTCTTCTCGGGCAATTTCTTCCCACGTTTTATTTTCTTCCACTTCTTCAACTTCTTTTGACTGTGAAAGGTTTTCCTGTGGTTCGTGATGTGCTACACGTCTAAACAATTCATTATTATGACCGATTAGTCGTGTAATTTCTGACTCATTTTCCTTCAATTTTTGTTTAAGCTCTTCTTCTCTGATACTATATGCTTTTAAATCATCAGCTTGTTTTTTAACTTGTTCTTGTAATTCTAAGTACGCCTTTTCTAACTCTTCTTTATTCATACTATCACCAACCTATCGATTAAATAATTAGATAAATGTCTAAACGTTGTTCAAAAAATTAACCAACTTCGGAAGAGGGAGAGCCGAAAGTTGGTCAAAAACATAAAATGAAATTAAAACAAGGAGGTTAAAAACTAAAAGGTGGAAACTACATGACATCATTGTAAACTCGTAAATAGAAAGGTTGGTGGGGAGAGGATTTGAACCTCTTTATAATCATAAAGGATTATAACACCATACCCCACCATTAAAACCCCGAAGGGTTTAAGCAATAAGAGGAGAGTTTTTGCGAATCATTTATAAGATACACTAAATACTAGTTAGTTGGGGAACGGTGGAGTTGAACCACCCATCATGCTTCCCCGCATTCCCCATCAAGAGGTCAATCCTATATGGACTGACCGTTATTTAAAGAGTAGAATCAAACGTTAAAACCAAAGGCTACCACACCCTCTCACTTGCGGGAGTTTTCAAACTCGGTGACCGCATAACGTGTTGGTTTCAATCATAATTTGTTGTACTCTAATTTCATTATTAACTTGACTTGTAAAACAGTCAATCTAACTTGTTAAATTTTTAAATAATTTAACGTGTTAACTGTATCATACCCACTATCTATCACATATTGAAGGTCTGGGGAAGATGTTTTAACATATAGCACTCTATCAGGATTAATAGTGGTATCAATTCCCGATTTTAAAACGTCGTTAGATTTACTTGTTTGAGGTGTGTAGTTCGGGTAGAGTGTATCTACATCCACCTCAATGTGTAAGTGAGCACCGCTACTATAACCTGTGTTACCATACATCGCCAGTATTGTGTCTTTGCACACCACTTGTTTAGGTTTAACGCGTATACTATCTAAGTGGAAATAACGGATAACTAAATCTTTGACGGTTCCATCAACCAATATGCAATCACGATAAATTACGACTACAACATTCCCGCTCGTTGGGTGCCATCCCGTATGTGTCACAACACCATCACCCGACGCCCAAACACGTTTATCATGATTAGTACTTGTCATATCAACCCCATAGTGAGTGTACCCAAACTGACGTTTATAATTTGAATTTTTATAACTCGCAGTCACACGACACTTATTAATAGGTAAAATTAATCTTTGCCCTTTGTTATTCATCGAATCGCCCCTTTAATCTATCAACTTCATATTGTAGGTAAAACAACGCTTTTTCTAAATCTTCTAGCTTATTTCCTTTGTGTTCGGCTCTTGCAATATATTTAACAACGTTTCCTAGGTCAAAGTTGAGACCCCAATCGTTAATCACGTCAATCACTTCATATTTACCTTTGTTGTAATGTTGTGGGTGCTCCACCATAGAAGGAACACCCTCTAATGGTTCTACCACCTCAAATAAGTTCTTATCATAAACACACTTCACACCTATCTCGTTAATGATGGTATAAGAACAATCGTGAACCTCAATAACTGGGTAGACATTACCCACTTTAATAGAGGTGTTAAAGCTATTGCAAATACATTTTACTTTCATCGCTATTCTCCTTTATATAAATTACTTATATCGTTTCATCAAAATGAATGTGCTACCACATAACCAAGCAACAAATAAGAACATAAAACTAATAAAGTCGCCAATCCATGTAAAGTCCATTTATCATCTTCCTCTCATTGTATTGTAAAATAAATATCTTCTAATACCACACCGCCTGGAACGGTGACAGGTCTTAATTTACCTGGAAACGAAGAACCGACATGAAAGTTCTCAAAGGTTACCATCTTTTTACCATTATCGGGCATTCCTGCACACTTAACATCTAAACGGGTTGAACCATCCTCGTTTAAATACTCTTCCATATAAGTTTTTGCCCTTAAAAATTTCGCTTTAACAAACTTTCCCTCACACTTCCACGCTCCAAGTCTTGAATCGTGAATGTTGATGTCTGGAATCTCATGACCAATCAGATGAATACTATCAGTATCACAGTAAATAAAACGGTCATAAACACTTTGAGCAGTTCTAATGGTGACCTCTCTTGCATATGCTGTAACAAACGCTCCAAGAGGTGTATAACAGGGTTCGCGGTCATCCTCTTCTCTATTCATATAACAAACTTTCCCCGATTCATCAATATAAGGAATACGAATAATCGACTTTGGGTTAGTCGCAAATTTTCCATATAGTGAGTTCAACATCAGCTTTGCAAGTGTTCGTTTACCACCTGACGATTTCGCTTTAATCTCGCCCCAATAGTCAATATAATCTTTGAATACATTATAACGTTGACGGAAAGCATAGCCCTCAATAAACTCGTAATCATAGATATTATAATGGTCAATAAATAACTCAAAATCTACTGATGTCATATATAACTCAACAGGTTGGTCACATGACGTCAAGTACTCGGTTTCTTTGAATCTAAAATTATTTTTAATCTGAACAGTTGGTAGGTGTTTATCCTTAACTTTAAAACAACAGGTAAAACGTTGGATAAACAACGGATAATCTCGATGTAAGTGTTCATTCTCTTCATCATAGTAAAAACCGGTATAATAACGTGGATGTCCCCAGGGCATAGGTTTATGGTACATGACAGAAGGGTATAAAGAGTTAACATCATACACAATTCCATCACCATGAATCTTATTCGCCTGATGTGGTTGAACGAAGGTATATCCACCCTTATAGGCTTTACGTGAAAAATCGTCGATATGCGGGTCAAGTAGGGGAAACGTGTTCCTAAACATCTGTTTCATCATCTTCGGGTTATTCTTTGAATGAAGTAGTTTGAAGTGATGTAGGGCATCAGATGAAAGTGTCATTTTCTCCATACCATCATTGAAAAACTGTTTTAACGCTCTCGCCACAATGATGACATCTTCTTCAATATAATCAATTTCCTCTTGGGTTAGAACATGACCAACAGGTCGGTCACCTTGGTAGTTAATCTCGAGCTTCGCGTTAGGAATATCAAATGCCTTTGGGATTGACCGAACTGGTAACGGAATCTTTTTACTACTATCATAGATTGTTGTCGTATTTCGCTTATAACTCACTTTTCCGTTTCGTTTTTTCACCTCATGAACACCATGACAAATCTCAATGGCGTAAAAAATGTTACTATCTGTAATCAAACAATTAAATGTCTTTTCTGAATCAAGTTCATCAGAATAAGTGTAACCGTTCTTAATAATGTAGTCTAAAATGAACTTCCCGTCAAATTTTAAATTATGGAAATATAGTTCTTTTTGTTCTTTAATTGATTCTAAATAAGTGAATAATGGTTCGATACTATTCCAAGTTTTAACAATATGATGTTTTTTAGCTGGATTTGTATATATTTCCTCAACGTGGTCAATATTACAGATAGAGGTAGCCCATACTCGACAATCATCTTTGTTGGTCGTCGTTTCAAAGTCCCCCATTAGTCTAATCATTGGTTAACCCCCCTGTTTTTTGCTACTTTCGTTTCTTTTGCCTTTTTAGTCGTTCTTCCCGTTTTTTCATTCGTTCTTTAAACGCCTTTACGTCAACAGGTAGACCCTCACCTTTAAAGTTCATTCCAGACCTTATTCGCTCTTTCATCGCTTCTTCATCATCAGGGTTATACATGAAAGTAATTTCTTCAAACACGTTCCCAGACACTCTCAAGGCAAACTCTTCGACTGACATATTCATCACATGGACCGATTCTTCCTTCATTCCTAGAGTGTTAAGAGATTCAGTGTAGCGACGCTTCATCTCTTCCGTCACTCGCTTCTGATAATTGCGTTCTGTAACACGATTTAAAAGATACATATAGTTTTCGTATGCTTGTTTTGTTTTAAACTGTTGAAGTGACTTCGACCAATCTCGGAATAATAGGTCGCTCCCAGACCTTAACATACCGTTCTCCTCAACACCTAATAAAAGACTGTAACCGTCAATTTTTTCTCTCATACGTTTAGATTTACGAACAGCACTATTAACTTTGCTGATTAGTGCTTTTTGTTCCGCCTGGGTGAACTCAACACCATGTTGATTAATTAACCCCCCGTCTGGAAGTTTTGTGATGTTCTTTTGACCCTTTTTTCGACCATGACCTTCAACCGATACTTTTTTAGGTTTATAGGCTCTATTTTGAGTGGCAAGGATAATCTTTTCTTTTTTTGTCATGTTTTTTCCCCCTAAAAGTGTTAATTAAAGAGGGTCAATTAGACCCTCTTTTAATTTTTTATTGACTATTTCGTATATCTAGTGTATTTTGACTTGTTAACATTTGTTTGAGTTTCCACCACTAGGTCGAAGATAGTAATTTCCAACCAATTAGATAAAGAGCCTTCTTTTGTTTTATACGACTTATTACGAAGTTGAGCCTGAACAATTTCAACAGGTAATTTTTCAACCGAGAAATTTTCGGCAATTTTGTCGATTTCTTTTTTAGCTTTTCCAACAATTCGAACATTGATAAAGTCTGTTTCCCACTTTGGTTCACTTTCTTTAGGTGCAACATTTGTTGAATAGTAGATTTTCCCTTTTAAGACTTTCCCATCTTCGACAATATTTAATAATTTCGCTCTTCCGTTTACATTCATTTTTCATTTCTCCTTTAGGTTATATGATTTAGTTCAACTTTATTATACATAGCTTTTGAATAATAGTAAACCAATTATTTACTTATTTTCAATTTTCTTGTAAATCATTTGTGATACGTGGTTGTTGATAAAAGATAAACGCTCTACCATTTTTTGAGCATTTTCGATAGTATCAGGATATTTTAACATATCTCGAATATCCATCACCTCATACAAATAACTTATTGGATATAACACATCATTCTGCTCAGCTATCCGCAATAAACTATCAATCACATCTGACAAAACAACCGCCTGAACGATATAGGATTGGTTAGTTAATCTCACTGTTTTCACCTCTCTTGTTTTGGTATAATTTAATTATAATGGATGATAATTGGTATGTAAA